>Ga0207683_10000105_pt1 | contig 68330 bp, 59 predicted proteins | sample KBSM73metaG_FD_184333 | JGI IMG/M metagenome (GOLD analysis project Ga0207683, IMG submission 184333) | Miscanthus rhizosphere microbial communities from Kellogg Biological Station, Michigan, USA - KBS M7-3 metaG (SPAdes) (version 2) | ecosystem: Host-associated > Plants > Roots > Rhizosphere >...
GCGTCCCCATGGAGCGGATGTAGACGCCGCGGTCGAGGAAGTGCTCGACGAGGCGGATGCGGTCGCCGAGCAACGCGCCGTGCGTGATGTGGCTCGAGGGATCGACCGTGATCACCCCGACCGTCTGGTCGCGCGCCCGCAGGAGCGTGCAGAGCGCGGCGATGAGGCTCGACTTGCCGACGCCGGGCGGGCCGGTGATGCCGAGCGTGCGGGCCTTGCCCGCGTGCGGGTAGAGGATCTCGAGCACGCGGCGTGCGGCCGGGTTCTCGTCCTCCGCGAGCGAGATCGCACGCGCGACCGCACGGCGATCGCCCGCCAGGACGCGCTCTGCGAGCGCGTCGGGGTCCTCGTCGTCGCGTCGCGCCATCGGCACTGGAGGCTAGATGATGGCTCCCGTGGCTACGCAGTACGCTGCCCGCGATGCCGCGCATCTCCGACCTCCCCGTTTTCCCGCTGCCGCTCGTGCTGCTGCCGGGTGAGCTGCTTCCGCTGCACATCTTCGAGCCGCGCTACCGGGAGCTCGTGGGGCGCTGCCTGGCAGGCCCCGAGCCGTTCGGCGTCGTGCTCGACGACGACTCGGGCGTGCGCGAGGTCGGGTGCCTGGCGCGCGACCTCACCGTGCTCGAGCGGCTCGCCGACGGCCGGCTCAACGTGGTCGTCAGCGGGGGCGAGCCTGTGCGGCTCGGGCCGCTGGACGACGAGGCCCACTCCTATCTGAGCGCCGAGGCCACGTTGCTCGAGGACGACGAGGAGGACCTCGCAGAGGACGAGATCGAGGCCGCGCTGGCGGCCTACGGCGCGCTGCTGAGCGAGATCGGGCGCGAGGACGCCGAGCCGCTCTCGGCCCAGCCGAGGCTTTCCTACGCGCTGGGCGCGCGCATCGACGTGGGCGTCCAGGTCGGCCAGGCTCTGCTGGAGTCGCGCTCCGAGCGCGCGCGCCTCGTCCTCATCACCGACGCACTCGAGGAGGGGCGCACCAGCCTGCGGATATCGGCCGAGCGAGAGCGCCGGGCAGTGCGCAACGGCAAGGTCGATCCGGCCTCCTGAAAAAGCTTTGAGCGGCGCTTGTGGCAATAAGCCACCTCCGCTATTGTCACGGCCAGACGCACCTGCGATCGCCAATCTCGGTCAGCCGGCCCCTCAAGCCCGGAAGCCGACGATCGCGGGCCGGGGGTCGAGCCGGAGCGTCAGGAGGGTCGAGCGGACGCGCGGACGATCGAATAGGCGCGTACGGTCTTTCGCAACGGCTTCTTAGACAATCCGCCGTCCGCTCCCCTCTCTTCTTTCACGCGTCGACGACGACGCCGACGCCGCCACGGCGGGGATCGCCGGCAGCCGAGAAGCCCGCGCGGTTGCGCCCGACAACCTGCGCGCCGCCGAAGTAGATGTTGCGCCCGGGCCAGCGCACGATCTGCTCGCCCGCAGCCTCGAGCGCGTCGAGCGTCTCGACCGGGATTCCGCCTTCGCAGTCGAGCACCTCGCCTTCCGGGTGCACGCGCGCGAGCTCCACGGCCTCCTGGAGCGGCAAGCCGAGGTCGACCGCCGCCACGACGACGCCCACGATCGCCGAGCGGATGCGGGCCGACCCCGAGGAGCCGAGCACGAGCTCGACGCCGCCCTCACCCAGCACGAGCGACGGAGCCATCATGCTCGTCAGGCGCATGCCGGGCGCGAGCTCGAGCGAGGCGACGTTGAGATCCGTCTCGCCCAGCATGTTGTTGAGGTGGACGCCGGTGCCGGGCACGACGACGCCCGAGCCGCAGCCGGTCGAGCAGGTCAGCGAGGCGGCGTTCCCGTCCGCGTCGAGCACGCTGATCTGCGTCGTCCAGGGGGATTGGGACTGCCAAGTGGCACTCGCCGCGAGTGACATTTGGCCGCTCCCGGCCGCCTCCAGCACCCGCCTCACGGCTCCGCCGCGGTAGAGCGCGCGCTCGAATGCCGGCGTGCGCTGCGCGTTTGCCGACCGCAGGGCGGTCGCGACGCGACTCACGCTCTCGGGTGCGAGCGGACGGCTCAGCCGCGGACCGCCGGCCAGCACTGCCAGCGCGTGCGCGATCAGCGTGCCGCCGGACGATGGCGGCGGATTCGTGACGAAGACGTGTCCGCGATAGGGCAGCGCGAGCGGACGGCGGCGGATCGCGCGATAGGCGGCCAGGTCGGCCGCCGTCAGACGGCCCCCGGTCGCAGCCTGGTGCGCGACCAGCGCGTGCGCGGTCTCGCCGTCGGCCAGCTCGCGCGCGCCGTTGGCTGCGATGCGCTCGAGCGTGTCGCCGAGCGGCGGGTTGCTCGTGCGCTCGCCCGCTCGCAGGGGCGTCTCGGAGCCGCCGAAGACGCGCGCGCCCTCGGGCGAGGCTCCCAGGAAGCCCTTGAGCAGCGCGATCACGTCGGCGTGCGCCGGCGTGAGCTCGACGCCCCGTCGCGCGATCGCGATGGCAGGTTGCGCGAGCTCGCTCCAGGGCAGGCGCCCGAGCCGGCGATGGGCGTACTCCAGGCCGGCCGTCACGCCGGGCACGGCGCACGACCCAGGTCCCACGAGGAACGTCTGCTGCCCGGTGCCGAAATCGACGACGTAGGGCTCGAGCGGTGCCACCGGCCGGCCGCCGTGGCCGTTGCCCGGAACGGCCACGAAGCAGTCGATGGCGAGCGGGAGCCGGCGCGTTGCGTCGAAGGCGACCATGAAGCCGCCGCCGCCCGGCCCCGTCAGAGCGGGCTCGGCGACCCAGGACGCGAAGGCGGCCGCGACGCACGCGTCGACCGCGGAGCCGCCGGCGCGCAGCACCTCCGCCCCGACTTCCGCCGTCGCCGGATGCCCAGCGGCGATCGCACCCCGCGCCGCGCTCATTCCGAGCCTCGTAGTCGCTCAGTCGCGCAAGAAGGACGGGACGTCGAGGTCGTCGTCGATCTCGAGCTCCCGCAACGGCGAGCGGTCGCGCGAGCGCTCGGGCTCCCTGTGGCCCGCGGCCGCCTGGCGCTCGAACCCGGTCGCGATCACGGTCACCCACAGCTGGTCGCCGAGCGTCTCGTCGACGGAGGTGCCGAAGATGATGTTGGCGGAGCCGGCAGCGGCCTCGCGTACGGCCTCGGCCGCCTCCGTGACCTCCTGCAACGTGAGCTCGGGCGGCCCCATGATCGAGAGCAGGACGCCCGTGGCGCCGCGGATGCGCTGGCCGATCAGCGGCGAGTCGAGCGCGCGCCGGGCGGCTTCGCGGCCGCGTGCCGGACCGGTCGCCATGCCGATGCCCATGAGCGCCGAGCCGGACTCGGCCATGACCGTGCGCACGTCGGCGAAGTCGAGGTTGATGACGCCGGGACGCGTGATCAGATCGCAGATGCCCTGGACGCCCTGGCGCAGGACGTCGTCGGCCATGCGGAAGGCGTCGACCATCGAAACGCCGCGCTCGAGCACCTCGAGCAGGCGGTCGTTGGGCACCACGATGAGCGTGTCGACGCCGCCCTGGAGCGCGTCGAGCCCGGCCTGGGCGGCTTCGGTGCGGCGCCTGCCTTCGAAGGCGAACGGCATCGTGACGATGCCGACGGTGAGCGCTCCGAGCTCGCGCGCCACCCTGGCGATCACGGGCGCGGCGCCCGTGCCGGTGCCGCCGCCCTCGCCGGCGGTCACGAACACGAGATCGGACCCGCGCAGGACCTGGCGCAGACGGTCGATGGAATCCTCGGCGGCCTTGCGGCCGAGATCGGGGTCGGATCCCGATCCGAGCCCACTCGTCAGCTCGCGGCCGATCTGCAGCTTCACCGTCGCATCCGACATCGCGAGCTGCTGCGCGTCGGTGTTGATGGCGACGAACTCGACTCCATGGAGGTCGGCGTCGATCATGCGCTGCAAGGCGTTGAGACCGCCGCCGCCGACTCCGACGACGCGGATCGAGGCGAGGTAGGCAGAGGCTTCGCCACGCGCACGCAGAGCCTGCGGCAGGGCGGGCATCTCGGGAGCGTCGGTGGGATCGGGCACGGCGCGCAACCGAGGCTGCTCGCTGGGCTCGTCCTCCGGACCATCGGGCACGTCCGGCACCGCGGGCGGGTCGGGCGGCGCCGGCGGATCGGGCTTTGCGGCCACGGGCTCGGGCTGCGGCTCGGGCCGGCGCTCGGGCGCAGGCTCGGGCAGCGGCTCGGGCACCGGAGTCTCGGCGACGGGCGCCGGCGGCGGCGGTGCAGCAGCCGCAGCAGCGGCGGCCGCACTCTCGGCGGGCGTCTCGGCCACGTTCTCCTGCGATCCCTCCGTCTGCCGGAAGAGATCGGCCAGCGGGCCTTCGCGCATGCTTGCTCTACGTTTGCTCACGCTTGAGCACCTCCTCGGCGAGCGCCCGATATGCCTCGGCCGCCTGCCCCTTGGGTTCGTAGAGAAGCACAGATTGACCCTTCACGGGAGCTTCCGCGTAACGGATCGTCTTGCGGATGCGCGTCTTGAAGACCAGATCGCCGAAATTCTCCTCGAGAATCTCGACCGCCTCGCGGACGTGCAGCGAGCGCGAGTCGTACATCGTCGGCAGGATCCCGATGATCTTCACACGCGGATTGAGATTCTCGCGGATAGCCGACAGAGTATGTTCGAGCTGCACGAGCCCGCGGAGCGAGAGGTATTCGCACTGCACGGGCACGATCACGCCGTCGGATGCCGTGAGCGCGTTGACCGTGATCAGGCCGAGCGACGGCGGGGTGTCGACGAGGATGACGTCGTAGTCGCCCTGGATCGGAAGGAGAGCCTTCTCGAGCGCGCGCTCGCGGCCGATCATCGAGGCCAGCGCGAGCTCCGCGCCGGCCAGCTCGATGGACGCCACGGCGATATCGACCTCGGCATGCTTGATGATCTGCTCGATCGGCATGCGCTGGCACAGGACGTCGAACATCGACTGGTCGAGCTTCTCGGGGTCGAAGCCCTGTGACATCGTCAGGTTGGACTGCGGATCCAGGTCGACGATGAGAACGCGGCGGCCCATCTCGCTCAGCGCCACGCCAAGGTTCACCGTGCTGGTCGTCTTCGCGACCCCGCCCTTCTGATTCGCAAGCGAGATAACGCGCGCCACGCCGGTTCCCTGTTTCCCTTCTGCCCGGGAAGACTGCGCACGGGCATACACGCGCCCGATCCTTTCGAGCACTGCATTCACAGCGCTCCGTTCGCCCCTGAGGTGGGATTCTCCTTCCCTCGGGATCGCGCACGTGCGATGCGCTGGTACGGCGGAGGATGGCTGGCGCCGAGCCACTGCTCGTGACGCGGCGGCCGCAACTCGGAGAGATTGGTGGCGCAGAGGTTCTCGAGGGCGCGCGCGAACGGCTCCCCGTCGCCGATCAGGTCGACGCCGTAGTCGTCGGCGGCGCGCTCGCGCCGGCGGCTGTAGGCGCCCACGATGCTTCCCATGACGACCTGCGTGAGCGCCGTGCACACGAACAGCGCCGGCAGCATTGCGAACGCTCCGGCGTCGTGGTGCGCGAGCGACTCGGGCAGGCGCGGCAGCACGGCAGCGACGACGGCGAGCGAGACCGCCGTCGACACGGCGGTCGCCGCGCTCAGCCGCCAGAGGTCGCCGCGGGCGTGATGCCCGAACTCGTGCGCCAGCACCGAGCGCGTCTCGGCGACCTGTCGCTCGGTGTCCGGGTCGTCGCCCAGCAGGTTGTCGAAGAGCACGATGCGGCGCGTCGGGCCGATGCCCGCGACGAACGCATTGGAGACCGACATCTTCGCGCTCGCCTCGAGCACGCGCAGCGAGCCGACCTTCACGCCGGCGCGGGCCGCGAGCGCGAACAGGTCGTCCGCGAGCGGTCCCGGGGGCAGCGGGTGCGAGCGCAGGAAGAGCGGCACGATCAGCACCGGCGTGATCACCGTGAAGAGCAACTCGAGTCCGATGGAGCCAAGTGTCACGGGCACCCACCAGCCGTGCGGCCAGGCGCGCAGGGCGGCCACCAGGCCCCACATGACGAACGGTGCGATCAGGCCGCCGATCGCGAGCGACTTGGCCTGATCGCCGAACCAGCCCGGGAGGCGCTGGCGCGAGAGCCCGGCGCGGCGCGCGGCGCGCCAGCCGAGCAGCGCGAACGGCAGACCGGTGATCCACAAGGCCGCGATCGCGGCCCAGGCGTAGGCCGCCGCGTCGAGCGGAAGCGGGCCCGGCGTATCGAGTGCGCTCGCGATGCGGGCCCCGGCCAGCGCAGCCCCGAGCGCGAGCGCCGCCGTCACCACCTGGTGCACCCGCCCGCGGCGTCTGGCAGCTCGGTTGTACGCGCGCGCCTCGCGCTGGCGGAGGGGATCGTCGCCGTCGGCGGCGACAGCGCCCTCGTCGCGCGCATCGACCGCGGTGCCCATGCCCGCAGTCTAGGTTCGCCGCGCTCTCAGGCCGGGTCGTCCTCGCCGTGCCAGTAGTCCAGCGGCTCGATGCGGCCGATCACGCCGACGCCCCACAGCGCGACCTTGCCCGAGTCCGGGTAGTACGTGATGTCGCCGGAGATGCGCTGGCCGTAGGCGAGGTACTCGAGCCCGTCTCCTCCTGCACGGAACGAATGAGCGAGACGCGTGCCGGCGGGCCTCGAGACGACGTGCCCGGCACGCACCTCCGCTTCCTCGTCCCCGATGCGCACCGTCCCGGTGCCGCTCAGGATGACGAACAGCTCCTCGTCGGAGGCGTGGCAGTGCCGCGGCCAGCCGTGCTTGCCGGGCGCGAGAGTGACGTGCTGCAGGCCGGTCGTGCGCGAGCCCGCAGCGGCACTCAAGGGACGCTCTGCAAAGCTCCGGCCCGGCCGCTCCTTCGTTCTCGGGGGCACGTCGTCGCGATGCACGATCCAGGCCGGCCGCGGCGAGACGTTCTGGGGCATCGGAAGCGGTCCCGCCTCGACCTCCCGGTCCCACGGGTGCCCGGCCGCGACGGCGTCGTCGACCCAGGCGGGCCCGGCCCAGAGCACGCCTGCCCGCGGCAGATGCGCGAGCTCCGCCGGGCGCCGCTCGCCGAACGCGAGCACGTCCAGGGGCCCGCCGACCGCGACGATCGTGTGCGCGCCCGCGTCCGGCCGGTAGACGAGGCAGTCGCCGGCTCGCACCTCGTGCGTCTCTCCCGCGCGCCAGGAGAGCCCGTTGCCCGAGAGCACGTAGAAGATCTCCTCCTCGGCGCCGTGGTCGTGCGCTGGCGTGGGGCGCTTGCCTGCCTCGATGCGTATCCGGCACAGCCCGACCTCGACCGACCCGGCCGCGCGGCCGAGGTCCTGCCACAGCGCATCGATGTCGCTGCCCTTGACCTCGTAGCGGCCGGACGGCGTGTCGTCCGAGTGCGTGAGGTGCTCCACCGGCGGCCTAGAAGAGCGTCAGGTAGCGATCGACCTCCCAGGACGACACGTGCGAGTGCCACTCCTGGAACTCGCGCAGCTTCGTGTCGGCGAAGTAGTCGCTGTAGTGCTCGGTGCCCGTGTGCCCGAACCAGTCACGCAGGACGGCGTCCTTGCGTAGTTGCACCGTCGCGTCGGCCAGCGTCGTCGGCAGGCTCTTGATGCGCTTGCGGCGGATCTCCTGCGCGCTCGCGGTGTAGAGATTGGCCGTGTTCTGGGGCCCCGGGTCGAGCTTGCGCTCGACACCGTCGAGGCCCGCCGCGAGCACGGCGGTCGCCGCGAGGTACGGGTTGGCGGAGCCGTCGATGCCGCGATGCTCGATGCGCGGCGCGCCCGGCACGCGGATCATCTGGGTGCGGTTGTTGCCGCCCCAGGCCGCGTAGGCCGGCGACCACGTCGCGCCGGAGTCGGGCGCGCCGACGCCGATGCGCTTGTAGGAATTGACCGTCGGGGCGACGATCGCCGAGACCGCGTCCGCGTGGTGGATGAGGCCCGCGATGAAGTGATACGCGGTCTCCGACAGCCCGTAGCCGTTCGGATCCTTGGCCGCCTCGAAGAGGTTCTTCTTGCCCGCCTTGTCCCACAGCGAGAGGTGGAAGTGGCAGCCGTTGCCGGTGAGGTGGCCGAACGGCTTGGGCATGAAGGTGGCGAGCTTGCCGCGCTGCTGCGCCATCACGTGGACCATGTAGCGGAAGAAGATGGCGCGGTCGCACGTGACGAGCGCGTCGTCGTAGGCGAAGTTCGACTCGAACTGGCCGTTCGCGTCCTCGTGGTCGTTCGCGTAGTTGCCGTAGCCGAGCTCGTTGGCGTAGCGCGAGAGCGTGGTCAGGAACTCGTAGTTGCGGTACAGCGCCTTGGCGTCGTAACAGGGCTGCTCGCTGGTGTCGAGCGGATCGTCGACCACGAGCTGCCCGTCGTCGTCCTTGCGCACGAGGAAGAACTCGGCCTCGAGGCCCATCTTGAGGCTGAAGCCGAGCTTGGCGGCACGCGCCACGGCATTGCGCAGGATCGTGCGCGGGCAGTACGGCCAGGCCTCGCCCTCGACGGTGACGTCGCAGGCGAAGCGCGCCAGGTCGGGCTGCCACGGGACGCGGGTGTACGACGAGGTGTCGGGCACGGCCAGCATGTCGGGCGAGGCGGGCGTCTGGCCGATCGGACCGGCGGCGAAACCTGCGAAGCCGGCGCCCTCCTCGAGCAGATCGTCGATCGCCTGCACGGGCATCAGCTTGGCGTTCGGCTTGCCGTGCATCTCGACGAACTGCGCGAGGAAGAACTGGATACCGTCGTCCTTCGCGCGCTTGCGGACCTCGTCGTGCGTCATGGCCTGCCCTCCAGTTGTGCGGGTTCGCGCCGGCGAGCATACCTTCTGGTTGAAGTGCAGATCGTGACGTGCGAGACTCGCGCCCGTTCGTCGTTCTCATCCGAGGCAGGAGTACCGCGCATGTCCGCTACGACACCGGAGCAAGGCACGCTCTCCAGGGAGACGAACTGGTGGGGGGCGTTTGTGATCGGCCTGGCGGGGACGATCCTGATCATCGGCCTGGTGGGGTTCGCTCTCGTTGCCCTGGGCGGGGCGTCGATCCCGCTCTTCGCGATCCTCACGGCGATCGGCGTCGTGCTCTGCTTCTGTCTCGCCGAGCTCGCCGCGATGATGCCCGACCGCGCCGGTGGGCTGCCGTCCTACGCCTTCGAGACCTTCCGTCCCCTCGGTGACTGGTGGGGCACGCACGTCGGCGGCCTGAGCTCCTGGGCCTACTGGCTCGGCTGGTTCACGGTCGCGCCGATCAACGCGATCCTGGCCGCGAACTACATCATCGCGCTGTTCAGCATCGACGCAGGCTCGAGCCGCACCTTCGGCCCGATCTCGAGCGGTTTCGGGGCGGAGGTCTCGCTCACGCAGTTCGTCGTCGGCGCCCTGATCCTGCTGGTCATGTTCGTGCCCTGCCTGCTCGGGATCCGGCTGGGAGCGACCTTCGCGAGCGTGCTCGGCATCGCCTCGATGGTTCCGCTCGTCCTGCTCGTGTTCCTGCCCTTCCTCCATCCGAGCAAGATCGACTTCGGCCGGGTCGAGCCCTTCACCTTGCCCGCCGGCGTCACCGGCAGCTGGCAGCTGATCATCGGCTGGGCCTTCATCTTCACGTGGTCGGTGCTCGCCATGGAGGCTGCTGCCTGCTACATCGGCGAATGCCGCGACCCCGCGCGCGACGCCAAGATCGCGATGACGGCCGAGGGGCTGTTCGGCTTCTTCATCTACGTCTCGATCCCGATCATGGTGCTGGCCGTGCTCGGCACCGAAGTGATCTCCAAGCAGTCCGGCGATGCCCAGGAGCTGTTCATCTCCTACACCACGACGATTTTCGGCACGAGCGAGTTCTGGAAGTGGTTCGTCGGCCTGGTGCTGATCCTCGCGCTCATGCTCTCGGTCATCAACGCCATCGCAGGCTGCGCGCGCGGCCTCTGGCAGAACTCCCATGACGGCGTCCTGCCGCGCTGGTTCGGGCACGTCAACCGCCACGGCGTGCCCGACTGGGCGATGATCTTCAACGTCGTCTGCTCGATGCTCGTGCTGCTGGTCGGCTCGCCGCTGCAGATCTACGTGTTCTCGAACATGGGCTACCTGTTCGCACTCGCGGTCTCGCTGATCGGCTTCTCGATCTACCGCGCCAAGCGCCCCGACCTCGCCCGCCCCGTGCGCATGCCCAACTGGATGGGGCCGCTGGCCATGATCCTGGGTGTCGGGCTGCTGCTGCTCTGGGCAGTGGGCGGATACCTCTCGCCCAAGTACGTCGTCGGCACCAACCAGCAGTGGCTGTGGTGGGTCGGGCTGCTGCTGCTCGTGCTCTACGTGCCGCTCTACATGTGGCGCATGGCCGAGGACAAGCGCATGGGCGGCACGTCGTACGCACGCGAGGGCGTGTCGGCCGAGAAGCTGGCCGAGTAGCGGTTGCCGCGCCTCGGCGCACGCAGGCGGCTCGACCAGCAGCCGGTCGAGCCGCGCACGGTCCTGCTCGCGACCGACGGTCGCGAGCCTCTGAGCCACGAGGCGATCGAGCGCGCGGCCGCGCTCGCATCGCCCGACGGCGTCGCGGTGCTCGCGATCGCCAAGATCTACGGCACGCAGTTCGGCCTCCCCCACCCCGGCCTCATGCCGACGCAGGCCGAGGTCGATCTGCGACGCCAGTGGATCGCCGACGCGATCAAGGCGCTCGAGCGCAAGGGCGTGGAAGCCGACGGGCAGCTCGCGGCCACGCGCAAGGCGATCAAGCTGATCGCGCGCGTGGCCGTGGCTCGCTCGGTGCAGCACGTCGTCGTCGACCAGAGCACCCAGAGAGGCATGCGCCTGATGATCGAGGGCGACACGGGCAAGGACGTGCGCCGGCGCCTGCGCGGCGCCGCCGAGGTCATCGTGATCCCGCGCTCGTGACGCGCGCGCTGCTCAACCCCTCTCCGGCCACTGCGCGCGTGGCGGTACCGGGCGGAAGCGAGGTGCTCGCCTTCCACCGCGGCCTGCCCGGCTATGCCCCCACGCCGCTGCGCGCCCTGCCCAGCGAGGCGGCCGCGCTCGGGCTGGGTGCGCTGCTGCTGAAGGACGAGAACGGACGCTTCGGGCTGCCCGCCTTCAAGATCAGCGGAGCGTCGTGGGCGCTCGAGCGCCTGCTGGCAGAGCAGCCCGGGCTGCGCATGGTGTGGGCGGCCAGCGAGGGCAACCACGGACGCGCCGTCGCGCGTGCCGCTGCGCAGCGTGGCCTCGCGGCGCGCATCTTCCTTCCCGCCCGCACGAGCCAGGCGCGGGCGGATGCGATCGCCGCCGAGGGCGCGGAGATCGTGCGCGTCGACGGTCACTACGAGCAGGCCGTCGCGGCCGCCGCCGAGGCTGCCGGCACTCCCGGTGCGGCCACGCTCGCCGACGTCGCCTACGACGCCTCCGATCGCGTCGCCGGCTGGGTCTCGGACGGCTACTCGACCGTCTTCGCCGAGGCGGCCGAGCAGGCGGGCGGGGCGTTCGACGTCGTGCTCTGCCAGATCGGAGTCGGCGCGTTCGCCGCGGCCGCGATCCGCTTCGCCTGCCACCAGGCGCCGCCCGCCATCGCGATCGGGGTCGAGCCCGCGACTGCTGCGTGCGCGATGGCATCGCTTGCGGCCGGCCGGCCCGTCGTGATCGACACGCCCGGGACCAGCATGGCGGGGCTCAACTGCGCAACGCCCTCGTATGCCGCCTGGCCGTCGCTGCGTGACGGCCTCACGGGCTGTGTCGCGATCTCCGACGCCGAAGCGCACACCGCGATGCGCGATCTGGGCGCGATGGGCGTGGTTGCGGGCGACTGCGGTGCGGCCTCGCTGGCGGCGCTGCGCGCGCTCGTGCGCGACCCGGAGTGCGCAGAGCTGGCACGCAGCGCAGGCCTGGGCCCGGCCAGCCGCGTGCTGCTCGTCTCGACCGAGGGCGCAACCGACCCCGATGCCTACGCACGGACGCTGGAGGGCACATGAGACTCGACGATGCGTCGCAGCTGGCCGAGAGCCTCGCCTCCCCCGCGCCCGAGCCGGCTGCAGGCATCGCGATCTGCGCGACGGGCGCGATGGCGGCGGCGCTCGTCGCCAAGGCCTGTGCGCTCTCGCCGGACGCCTCGCTGGAAGCGGAGCACGCCCGCGCCAAGGATCTGCGGGCCGAGTTGCTCGCGACCGCCGAGCGCGACGTGGCCGCCTTCTACGCCGTGCTCGAGGCACGGCGCAGCGGTGGCAGCGAGCGCGAGGCCTGGGCCGTCGCCGCACTGGTGCTGCGCGACGCGGCCGCACTGCTCGAGGAGACGCGCTTCCTCGCAGAGGACGTCGCCGCCCGCTGCCGCCCGGCCCTGCGGGGCGAGCCGCTGGCCGCGGCACTGCTGGCGGCCGGAGCCGAGCGCGGAGCACTCGCGCTCGCCGAGATGGACGAGGCGGTCTAGGCTCAGTCGCTCTGCCGGAGTGCCTGCGCATCGACGCGCAGGGAGCGTCCGTCGCGCGCCCAGGCGAGCCGGCCGAGCACCACGTTGCTCGCCGGCACGACTGTCACCACGCTCCGCTCCGCGACGCGCCCGATCACGATGCCGTCATCGCGGGCGTAGGCGATCAGGTGCCCATCCGGGCTGAAGCTCGGGGAGAGCGTGTCGCCAACGCTGTGATCCACGATGCCGATCGTGCCTGCGGCCGAGCCGACGCTCAGGGTACGGGCCTGCTGATCGATCACGGCAAGCACGTGGCCGCGCGGCGACCACGCGACGAGCCGGCCGCCGAGATCGCGACGGTGCGTCCCGTCCGCGCGCATGACTTCGGCGTGACCGCCGCTCGTTGCGATCCAGCGCCCGTCTGCCGACCAGACCGGAACGCCGCTGATCCCGGTGGCGACGACAGCCACCATTCCGCCCTCGACGGAGCGAATGCGCAGGTTGACGCTCTTCCCGCACCCGGTGTGCGGCGCGGGGACGCCCAGCGCGATGCGATCGCCGGACGGCGCCCACGCCGAGCCACTCGTGAAGTCCCCGCAGAATGGAGCCGCCAGGACCTGCCGCCGGCCGTCGGTGCCGACTGCCACGGCCGAGAGCAGGTGCGGCACCCACTCGGTGAGCGCGAGCCAGCGGCTGTCCGGCGACCATGCGACGGCGGCCGTGCCGGCGTAGAGGTGACGCTCGACGATGCGGAGCGGCGATCCGGCCGCGCGTCGCCCGATCGAGACGGTGCCCGTATTGCCCGACACCCCCGGCAGATCGAGCACCGCCTGCCAGCGGCCGTCGGGAGACACCACGACCCGCCGCGCGGCCGTTGCTCGCAAGGCACCCGCCGGGACGACGCGGCCGGTCAGGTCGATCGCAAGCCTGGTGCCGCCAAGGTCGACTGCGACCCCGCCGACGTGGCCGGTGGGATCGCTCGCGCCGAAACCGACCAGCGCGGCGACCAGCACGAGCCCCGGGATCAGGGCGAGTCGAGTCATGGGCGCATCGTCATGATGATCACATCACACGCGCGAAGCGCCCGTCCTGCGGCCAGCGGCGTCCGCTAAGCGGCGAGCGAAAGCGGCGATCCGGTGTGCTGCGAGCGCAGCTGCGCGGAGTGGCCGATCCCGCGGCGCAGGAACGCCTCGACGAGCACGGGATCGAACTGCGTGCCGGCGCCGGCCTCGAGCTCCTTGCTCGCCTGCTGCACCGTCATCGCGTTGCGATACGGGCGGTCGGCGAGCATCGCGTCGTAGGCGTCGGCGATCGCGAGCACACGCGAGACGAGCGGGATGCGCTCGCCGGCGAGGCCGTGCGGGTAGCCGGCGCCGTCCCAGCGCTCGTGGTGGTGGCGCAGGATGGTGGCGATGCCCGTGAGGGCCGCACGCTCGGCCAGCTGGGCGCTCGCGCTCGGATGGCGCTTGACGGTGTCGTACTCGCCCGGCTCGAGCCTGCCCGGCTTGAGCAGGACGGCGCGCGGCACGATGATCTTGCCGACGTCGTGCAGCAGGCCGGCGAGCGTCGTCTGCGCGACGCCGCGGCCATCGAGCCCGGCCGCATCGGCGAGCTCGATCGCAACGCGCGAGACGCGCGTGGAGTGCTCCGCGTCGGTGGAGATCTGCGGGTCCAGCCAGCGAGCAAGCTCGAGCAGGCGCGACAGATCGATGCGCTGGCCACGGTCCACAGACGGATGATTGATCAGGTATCGCGCGCTTTGCGTCCCTCGCGCGAGTGAAGCTGACGTCGAAAGCTCCGGAAACCGGAGCGCTCTAGAACAGGCCGACGGTGCGTCCCTGGTCGTCGATGTCGATGCTGAGGCCGGCCGGAGTCTTGCCCAGGCCCGGCATCTGCACGATCGTGCCGCACAGCGCCGTCACGAAGCCGGCTCCGGTGTACACGCGAAGGTCGCGAATCGGCACGGTGAAGCCCGTCGGCGCGCCCTGCACGAGAGGATCGTGCGAGATCGAGAGGTGCGTCTTGGCCATGCAGATCGGCAGGTTGCCGTAGCCGAGCTCGGCGAAGCGCTTCAGCTTGCCGCGGGCTTCGGGCAGGAACTCGACGCCGTCGGCGCCGTAGACCTTGGTCGCGATCGCCGCGATCTTGTCCTCGATCGAGGCCTCGTCCGGGTAGGTCAGCTTGAAGTCGCTGGGCGTGTTGGCGGCCTTGACGACCGCACGCGCCAGGTCGGCTGCACCCGCTCCGCCGTCGACGACCGCCGTGTTGTGCTGGGCATCCATCGCTCCGGCCTCCAGCGAGAGGGTGCGCACGAGCTCGACTTCCTCGTCGGTGTCGTTCGGGAAGCGGTTGACCGCCACGACGCAGGGGATGCCGTAGCCCTTGACGGTGCGGATGTGCGCGGCGAGGTTGGCGATGCCGGCGCGCAGCTGCGTCATCGACTCCTCGGGGGAGGAGGCCGAGCCGTCGGGCGAGCCGCCGTGCACGCGGAGGGCCTTGACCGTCGCGACGACGACCACCGCGGAGGGGCGGATGCCGCCCTGCCGGCAGACGATGTCCATGAACTTCTGCATGCCCATGTCCGCACCGAAGCCCGACTCCGTGATCACGTAGTCGGCCATCTTGAGCGCGATGCGGTCGGCGATCAGCGACGAGTTGCCGTGCGCGATGTTGGCGAACGGGCCGCAGTGCACGAACGCGGGCTGGCCCTCGAGCGTCTGCACGAGGTTCGGCATGATCGCGTCCTTGAGCAGGACGGCCATCGAGCCGGCGCAGCCGATCTGCTCGGCCGTGACGGCGTCGCCGGCGCGGTTGTAGGCGACGGTGATCGAGCCGAGCCGGTGACGCAGATCCTTGAGATCGCGCGCGAGCGCGAGGATCGCCATGACCTCGGAAGCGGCCGTGATGTCGAAGCCCGTCTCACGCGGCGAGCCGTTGGTCGCCCCGCCGAGCCCGGTGATGATCTGGCGCAGGCCGCGGTCGTTCATGTCGACGCAGCGCCGCCAGGAGATCGAGTGCGGATCGATGTCGAGCTCGTTGCCGTGCATCACGTGTGCGTCCAGGAACGCGGCCAGCAGGTTGTTCGCAGCCGAGATGGCGTGCATGTCGCCGGTGAAGTGGAGGTTGAGATCCTCCATCGGCACGACCTGGGCGTAGCCGGCTCCGGCCGCGCCGCCCTTGATGCCGAAGACGGGGCCGAGCGAGGCCTCGCGGATGCACAGCAGGGCCTGCTCGCCGATGGCTCCCATGCCCTGCGTGAGCGACACGGAGGTCGTCGTCTTGCCCTCGCCCGCCTTGGTGGGCGTGATGGCCGTGACACAGATGATCTTGCCGTCCGGCTTGTCCTTCAGCCGGTCGAGCACCGAGAGGCGGATCTTCGCCTTGTAGCGGCCGTAGGGCTCGACCTCGGCGTCCTCGAGGCCGGCGGCCGCCGCGATCTCCTGGATCGGGCGGAGCTCGGCCTCCTGTGCGATCTCGAGACTGCTCTTCACGCTCGTGGTACTCCCGTCCGAGGGGTCCAGTTGAGGGCCGCGTGCGGCCGTCGCGCCGCGCCGGAGGATACGCGCCGCGCCGCGCACGGCGCGACGGTCGCTGCGAGACTTGCGCGGTGGAGGACAGGGAGAGCGAGGCGCGGCCGTCCGGCGAGGGCGTGCTGCAGGAAGCGATCGGCCGCCAGATCCGCGAGTTCCGGACGGCGCTCGGCATGACCGTGGCCGAGCTGGGCCGCCAGAGCGATCTCTCGCCCGGCGCCATCTCGAAGATCGAGCGCGGCCTGACCCCTCCCTCCCTGGCCAGCCTGAGTGCGATCGCGGGGGCTCTCGCGGTGCCCGTGACGGCGCTCTTCCGCAAGCACGAGGAGCAGCGAGACGCCTCCTACGTGGAAGCCGGCAAGGGCCTCGTGATCGAGCGCCGCGGCACGCGCGTCGGCCATCGCTACGAGTTGCTCGGCCACACGATCAGCGGCCGTGTGGCGGTCGAGCCCTACCTCGTGACGCTGACGGAGGAGTCCGAGGTCTTCCCCCTCTTCCAGCATGCCGGCATCGAGTTCATCCACCTGCTGGAAGGCGAGGTCATCTACCGGGCAGCCGGCTCGACCTACCACCTGAAGCCCGGCGATTCCCTCCTCCTCGAAGGCGACGCAGCCCACGGCCCCGAGAAGCTCCTCCACCTCCCGATCCGCATGCTGGCGATCATCTCGCGCCCCGCAGACGAGCGCTGAGCCACGCACTCCGGGGTCTGACCCGAGCTGCTCGCGTCTGACCCCGGGATGCTCTGCTGTGGCACCAGGGTGCTCGGAGAGGGGGAAGGCCTCTGAACAGGCGGAAAAGCCGGATTCGAAGACAATCATGAGTGGCGAACGCATCACGCCGGAACGAGACCAGAGAGCGCAAGAACCGCATGCCTACTGGTATGGGCACCCAGGGTCAGAGCCGAGCACTCCAGGGTCAGACCCGAGCAGCTCGGGTCTGACCCCGTACTGCTCTGACCCCGCACTGCTCGAGCGTTGCGGTCCATCAGGCTGTTTCCTCAGGGGAAACTTTTATTCTTGTGGGTTGCCAGAGGATCTTCGATCCGATAGGTTGCCGTGGCCAACCAGTGAGGGGTGACGCGCGGCCATGTGCGGAATCGTCGGTCTGTTCGCAAAGTCGCCTGCGATCGAGGATCGCCTGGGCGAGCACCTTGCAGCGATGCTGCGCCAGATGAGCGATCGCGGGCCCGATTCGGCCGGTGTCGCGGTCTATCGGGATCCGGTTGCGCACGGGCACAGCAAGCTCGTCCTGTGCTCGGCGGACATGCACGAGGACTGGCCGGGCGTCGGCCATGTGCTGGGCGCCACCGGCGAGCCGGCCGTGCGTCACAACCACGCGCTCCTCACGCTGCCCTGTGCGCCGTCGGATGCCCAGGCGCGCGCCGAGGAGCACCGCCCCGACCTGCGCGTGATGAGCGCCGGCGAGGTCATCGAGATCTACAAGGAGACCGGCCGCCCCGACCACTTCGCAGACGTCTTCGCGCTCGGCGACATCCGCGGCACGCACGCGATCGGGCACACGCGCATGGCGACGGAGAGCAAGGTCACGACCGAGGGCTCGCATCCGTTCTCGACCGGCGAGGACCTCTGCCTCGTGCACAACGGGTCGCTCTCCAATCACAACGACCTGCGCCGCAGCCTTCGCAAAGAGGGCATCCGCTTCGTGAGCGAGAACGACACCGAGGTCGCCGCGGGCTACCTCGCCTGGCGGCTGCGCGAGGGCGCCACGCTGCAGCAGGCGCTCGAGGGCTGCCTCGACGATCTCGACGGCTTCTACACGTTCGCAGTCGGCACGCGCGATGGCTTCGCGGTCATGCGCGACCCGATCGCCTGCAAGCCGGCCGTGATGGCGGAGACCGACGAGTGGGTCGCGATGGCCTCCGAGTACCGCGCGATCGCCGTGCTGCCGGGGGCGGACGGCGCGCGCTCCTGGGAGCCGGAGCCGGCGCGCGTGTACGTCTGGGAGCGGGAGCGCGTGGCGTGAGCACCGCAGTCGCGGCCTTCGACCTCGCCGAGACGCCGCTGCGCGCGCTCAACCAGCACCTGCACGACCTCGCCGGCACGAGCGGTGCCCAGATCCGGGTGAGCAACCCGAGTGGCGCGCACGCCGTGGCCTGCGGCATCGACGCCGAGATCGAGGTCGACATCGACGGGCACGTGGGCTACTACTGCGCCGGCATGAACAAGCTCGCGACCGTGCGCGTGCACGGCAACGCGGGCTCGGGCCTCGCGGAGAACATGATGAGCGGCCTCGTCGTGGTGGACGGCAGCGCCAGCCAGTACTGCGCCGCCACGGCCCACGGCGGGCTCGTCGTCGTGCACGGCGACACCTCGCTGCGCTGCGGCATCTCGCTCAAGGGCGGCGAGATCGTCGTGCGCGGCTCGGTGGGCGGCAACTCGATGTTCATGGCGCAGGCGGGCGCGCTCGTGGTGTGCGGCGACGCCGGCGAGGCGCTCGGCGACTCGCTCTACGAGGCGCGCATCTACGTGCGCGGCTCCGTGGCTTCACTGGGGGCGGACTGCATCGAGAAGGAGATGCGCGACGAGCACCTGGCGCAGGTGGCCGACCTGCTGGAACGCGCCGGGATCGGCGAGGAGGTCGACGCCGGGCAGTTCCGCCGCTACGGCTCGGCGCGCGACCTCTACACGTTCAAGATCGACAACGCCGGGGCGTACTGATGACCTGGCAGGAGAAGGCCGCCAAGGCCGGCTGGACGCCTCCCGGCGCGGGCTGGCATCCAGGGCTGCGCGAGTCGTACCTGTACGACCGCAACGTCATCGCCGAGATCCAGCGCGCCGCGCGCGAGGGCATCTACGACATCCGCGGCTTCGGAGCCAAGCGCAGGCTCCCGCACTTCGACGACCTCCTGTTCCTGGGCGCGAGCATGTCGCGCTATCCCCTCGAGGGCTACCGCGAGCGCTGCGACACGACGGTCACGCTGGGCGCGCGCCACGCCGAGAAGCCGCTCGAGCTGAAGATCCCGATCACGATCGCGGGCATGAGCTTCGGCGCGCTCTCGGCACCCGCCAAGGAGGCGCTCGGCCGCGGGGCGAGCGAGGTCGGAACGTCGACGACGACCGGCGACGGCGGCATGACGCCCGAGGAGCGCGGCCACTCGAAGCTGCTCGTCTACCAGCTCCTGCCCTCGCGTTACGGCATGAACCCCGACGACCTGCGCCGCGCCGATGCGATCGAGATCGTCGTCGGCCAGGGCGCCAAGCCCGGCGGCGGCGGCATGCTGCTGGGACACAAGATCTCCGACCGCGTGGCCGAGATGCGCACGCTGCCGAAGGGCATCGATCAGCGCAGCGCCTGCCGCCACCCCGACTGGAACGGGCCGGACGATCTCGAGATCAAGATCGGCGAGCTGCGCGAGCTGACCGACTGGCAGAAGCCGATCTTCGTCAAGGTCGGCGCCACGCGCACCTATTACGACGTGGCGCTGGCGGTCAAGTCGGGTGCAGACGTCGTGGTCGTCGACGGCATGCAGGGCGGTACTGCCGCGACCCAGGACGTCTTCATCGAGCACGTCGGCATCCCGACGCTGCCGGCAGTGCGGCTGGCCGTCGAGGCACTGCAGGAGCTCGACATGCACCGCAAGGTGCAGCTGATCGTGTCCGGCGGCATCCGTTCGGGGGCCGACGTCGCGAAGGCACTGGCGCTGGGCGCCGACGCCGTGTCGATCGGCGTCGCCGCGCTGATCGCGCTGGGCGACAACGCGCCCGAGCTCGAGCCCGAGTACGAGCGCATCGGCAGCTCGGCCGGCTACTACGACGACTGGCAGGCCGGGCGCGACCCGGCGGGCATCTCCACGCAGGAGCCCGAGCTGGCGGCGCGCTTCGATCCCGAGCTCGGCGGCCGCCGCCTCGCCAACTACCTGCGCTGCATGACGCTCGAGTGCCAGACGCTCGCGCGCGCCTGCGGCAAGTCGCACGTCCACAACCTCGAGCCGGAGGATCTCGTCGCGCTGACGGTCGAAGCCGCGGCGATGGCGCGCGTGCCGCTGGCCGGCACGGCCTGGATCCCCGGCGGGTAAGCTCCACCACGGCTGAAATTTCACAGCCCGCCACCCGTTCTATGTGCACCTTCCACAGATATGCGCACGCCCTGACGCCGCAGTGCGCCCTCCCGCTGGACGCCGTCATGTGCAGGCGGCACACTCCCGGAATGCTCCCGATCGCCTCCCCCGTCCGCCCGCGGAGCCGCCGGTGAGCTTTCTCATCGACTGCCCGAACTGCGGGCCCCGCCCGTCCACCGATTTCCGCTACGGCGGCGAGACGAGGCCCGTCGAGGATCCGTCCTCGAGCGAGCTCGACGAGATCAAGCGACTGTGGATGCGCCGCAACGTCGCCGGCGACCAGACGGAGCGGTGGTTCCACCGCGACGGTTGCCGGCGCTGGCTCACGATCACGCGCAACACGGTCACCAACCAGGTCCTGCATGGCTAGGACGGACGCGCCCTCCGAGTCCTTCGGCTTCGACGGCCGGGAGATCCCGATCCACCCGGGCGACACGATCGGCTCCGCGCTCTACCGCGCAGGCGTCGACACGGTCTCCCGCTCCTTCAAGTACCACCGTCGCCGCGGCTTCCTGTGCATGAGCGGCGACTGCCCGAACTGCCTCGTGCAGGTCGACGGCGAGACGGGCGTGCGCTGCTGCACGCGCCCGGCGAGCGACGGGATGAAGGTCGAGCCCCAGAACGTGATGTTCTCGCTCGAGCGCGACCCGCTGGCCATGAACGACACGAGGCTGGCGCACAAGTTCCTGCCGGTCGGCTTCTACTACAAGACGCTGATCAAGCCGCGCTGGCTGTGGCCCAAGGTGGAGCCGATGATCCGCAAGGTGGCCGGGCTCGGCAAGGTCGACAAGAGCGACCTCCCCCGCCACCTCGAGCGCGTCTACCGGCACCCCGACGTCGTGGTGCTCGGTGCCGGGCCCGCGGGCCTGGCCGCCGCGCTCGGCGCGGCCGAGGAAGGCGCGTCGGTGATCATCGCCGACGAGGGCGAGCACCCGGGCAGCCGCCTGGGGGACGGCGCGACGCGCGACGCGCTGCGCGAGCTGCTCGCGCAGGTCGAAGCGCACGAGCGCATCGAGCTGCTGCGCGAGCACCGGGCGTTCGGGCTCTACGAGGGGCCGGAGGTGCCGTTGATCGGCCCCGACCTGCTCGTCATGACGCAGCCCAAGGCGATCGTGGTCGCGACCGGCGCATTCGAGTCGATGGAGGTCTTCGCCGGCAACGACGTACCCGGCGTGATGCTCGGCCGCGGAGCCGTGCGACTCGCGACGCAGCACGCGGTCAAGCCCGGCGACGTCGCGGTCATCCTCGCCGGCACGCACGAGGTGCCCGAGCACATCGCCGCGCTGCAGGCGGTCGGCACCCGCGTCGCCGCCGTGATCATCCCCGACGGCGCGGCCAGCGGCCCCGAGCTGCCGGCGGGCGTGCGGCCGATCGTCGGCGAGATCGTCAAGGTGCACGGCTCGAAGCGCGTCAAGGCCGTCAGCGTGCGCTACACCGGCGGCACCGAGAAGATCGAGTGCGACCTGCTCTGCCTGTCCGGCAGCCTCACACCGCAGGAGAACCTCCTGCGCCAGGGGACGGCGATGCCGGTGCACGCGGCCGGCGACCTGCTCGCCCCCGCGCCCGTCGCGGAATCGATCGCCCATGCGCGCGAGGTCGGCGGGCGGGCGGCACGCGGCGAGGGAGCGGAACTGCCCGAGCTGGGCCAGAAGGCGCGGCGCTGCGGCGACAGCGGCTACGTCTGCATCTGCGAGGACGTCTCCGTGCAGGACGTGCGCAACGCCGTGACCGAAGGGTTCTCCTCGACCGAGCTGCTCAAGCGCTACACCACGATCACGATGGGCCCCTGCCAGGGCCGCATGTGCCACGGCCAGATGCGCACGCTCACCGAGCGGCTGTCGCCCGGCGCCGAGCCGCGCATCTCCTCGACGACGACGGCACGGCCGCCCGCGCGCGTGGTCATGCTCGACGAGGTCACGGCAGGCGCCTACGCGCACCTCGAGCGCCGCACGGGGCTGCACGACGTGCATCTGGGGCTGGGCGCCTCGTTCCTCTGGGCGGGTCAGTGGAAGCGCGTCGACAACTACGGATCGATCGAGCGCGAGTACCGCGCGGTGCGGGAGGGCGTCGGCATCATCGACGTCGGCACGCTCGGCAAGTTCCGCGTCTCCGGGCCCGACGTCGTGGCGTTCCTCGAGCGCCTCTACCCGAACCACGTGGGCGACATCCAGCCGGGCCGGCTGCGCTACGGCCTGCTGCTCGACGAGCACGGCGTGATCCACGACGACGGCACGATCTGCCGCATCGACGACGAGACCTTCTACCTCACGGTCACGACCTCCGGCGCCGAGGAGGCCGAGGCGCTGATGATCGACTGGCGCGACACCTGGGGCATGACCGTGCACATCGTCAACCAGACCTCCGCGCTGGGCGCGATCAACATCGCCGGCCCGAAGGCGCGCGAGGTGCTCTCGACGCTGACCGAGGACGACATCTCCAAGGAGGGCTTCCCCTACCTCCGCCAGCGCACGATCACGGTCGCCGGCATCCCCTGCCTCGCGATCCGCCTGGGCTTCGTCGGCGAGGTCGGCTGGGAGCTGCATCACGCCGCATCCCGCTCGGAGGAGCTGTGGGCCGCACTGCTGGCCGCCGGCGAGTCGCACGGGATCACGCCCTTCGGCATCCAGGCCCAGCGGCTGTTGCGCCTCGAGAAGGGCCACATCATCGTCTCGCAGGACACCGACTTCGAGACGACGCCGTGGCGCATCGACATGGGCTGGGCGGTCAAGCTCGAGAAGGACTGGTTCGTCGGCAAGCGCGCGCTCGTGCGCAAGCAGGACACTCCGACCGAGAAGCTCATCGCCTATCGCGGCGAGAGCGGCTCGCGCCACGCGCCCTGGGAAGGCGCCGCGGTCAAGGTCGACGGCAAGCTCGTCGGCCGCGTGACGAGCTCGTGGTTCTCCTGGTCGCTCGGGCACCCGATCGGGCTCGCCTGGGTCAAGCCGGAGTTCGCCGACGAGGGGCAGCGCCTCCTGATCGGCAAGGACAACATGAGCGCGAGCGTCGTCAAGGGAGCGTTCTACGACCCGGAGGGGGCGAAGCTCCGTGCCTGACGGCTGGGAGATCGCAGAGGCTGCGAAGGTGCGCGGCTTCGGGCCGCCCGAGGCGCTCGACAAGCTGACGCCGCCGCCCGGCGTACGGGCCGGCCGCGTGGCCGGCGACGAGGTGCTCTGGGTCGGTGACAGCGGCCGCGTGGGAGAGCTGCTGGAGACGCTGGGCGCGGAGCTGTCGGGCTACGGCAACCTCGCGACCGTGGTCGACCACAGCGACGGGTACGCACTCTTCGCGCTCACCGGCCCCGAGCGCAACGAGGTGTTCTCGCGGCTCTCGAGCATCCGCATCCCCGAGACCGACGCCTTCGTGCAGGGCAACTTCGCCGGTGTCCCGGCACGCACGTTCTGCAGCGCCGACCGGCTCGAGGTGATCGTCACGAGCGACGTCGCCTGGTTCGTGGGCGGCCGGCTCGAGCACGCCGTGCACGACCTGGTGGGGAGGCGGGCATCGTGAGCGGGCTCTTCTCCTTCAAGCCGTTCTGGCGCGAGCGCGACATCGCCCCCTCCTACGACGTCGTGATCATCGGCGGCGGGGCGCATGGCCTCGCGACGGCCTACGAGCTGACGAAGCGCGGCATCACGAACGTCGCCGTGCTCGAGATGAACTACATCGGCGCCGGCGGGTCGGGCCGCAACACGACGATCCTGCGCGCCAACTACAAGACGCCCGAGGGCATCGCGTTCTACGGCGAGAGCCTCAAGATCTACCAGCAGCTCTCCCAGGAGCTCGACTTCAACCTGCTGATCTCGAAGCACGGCCATCTCACGCTGGCGCACTCGGAGCGCTCGGTCGCGGTGCAGCGCGAGCGCGCCGAAGCCAACCAGCTGATGGGCGTCGACTCGCGCTGGGTCGAGCCCGACGAGGTCGCGCGGCTGTGCCCGCAGCTGAACATGTCGCGCGAGGTCGCCTATCCGATCCAGGGCGCGCTCTACCACCCGCCCGGGGCCGTGATCCGCCATGACGCGGTCGTGTGGGGCTACGCCCGCAAGGCCGATGCCGGCGGCGTGCACATCCACCAGGGCGTCGAGGTGACCGGCCTCAAGATCGAGAACGGCCGCTGCGTGGGCGTCGAGACGAACCGCGGCCCCATCGCCGCGGGCACCGTGATGTCGGCCGTGGCGGGCTGGACGTCGATGATCACGGACATGGCGGGCATCGAGATGCCGCTCACGAACCATCCTCTCCAGGCGTTCGTGACCGAGCCCGTCAAGCCGCTGCTCTCGAAGATCATCGTCTCCGCCGGGCTGCACGTGTACGTCTCGCAGACCGACCGCGGCGAGTTCCTGATCGGCGCGGAGATCGAGCCGTACACGACCTACAACACGCGCTCGACGTTCACGTTCCTGGAGCACGGAGCGCACAACGCGCTCGAGCTGATGCCGTTCCTGGCACGCCTCAAGATCCTGCGCCAGTGGACGGGCTACTGCGACATGACGCCCGACTACAGCCCGGTCATGGGCCTGACCGAGGTCGAAGGCTTCCTGGTCGACGCCGGCTGGGGCACCTGGGGCTTCAAGGCCTCTCCCATCTGCGGCGTGACGATGGCCGAGCTGATCGCGACCGGCAAGACGCCGGCGCTGATCGAGCCGTTCGCACTCGAGCGCTTCCACAAGGACACCGTGGTGCCCGAGAAGGGCGCCGCGGCCGTCTCCCACTGACTCGCCGGCGACGCTAGCGCGGCAGGTCGGCGACGCCCGCAGGCACGAGGTTCGGGCGCGGGCGCGCGCCCAGCAGCACCTGGTCGGCGGACGACGCAAGGGCGTCGGACTCCTGCTCGTCGAGCACGAGGGCCAGTAGGAGATGACGGGTCGCGGCGGCCAGCGCCTCGTCGTGGACGATGTCTCCGGCCACGAGGTCGCGCACGCGCTGCCGCTCGCCGGCGTCGCGGCCGACGAGGGCACCCGTGCGCAGGGCCGTGAGCGCGAGCGAGCGCTCCGAGTGCAGCGCGACACCGAGTACGTCTCGCAGGGCGTCGGCGCGCAGGGGCTCCTCGAGCTCCAGCGCGCGCTCGAACAGCCCGAGCGCCTCGCGCCGGGGGTCGCGCGCGTCCAGCGCCCCGATGCGGAGCGCGGTCGCACGGGCGACCACGAGCAGGTGGAGATCGAAGCGATAGTGCACGCCCGGGATGTGATGCGAGGCCGCAGAGGTCAGCGCGACCGGCGGTCGAGGGCCTCCGTCGATGCGCTCGAAGCCGACGGGCCCGGTCGCGATCGCGGCCCCCGAGACCAGACGCAAGGCGCGCACGGCGTCCTCGACGAGGCTCGCCAGGCGGGGCGGGCGCTCCCCCGGATCCAGCTCGAGCGTGACCGCGAGCGCGCAGCGCCGGTCGGGCTCGCCACCGAAGCCCGGCGGGACGAGCAGGCTCGCCTCGGGCCAGCCGGCGGCGATGTCGCCCACGTCTGCGCGGACGACCGACACCCCACGGCCGAGATCGACCGGCGGCTCGCTCACGAGCACGCCGACGAGCGGCGCCAGGGCGTCGTAGAGGTGCCGGCTACCGGCGACGCCGCGGTCGAGCGGGGCGAAGATGGCGTCGAAGGCCTCTTCGGGGCACTCGAAGCCGTCCTCGCGCTCGGCGATCTGCACGGCCAGCGGCCACATCACCGCGGCCCGCAGAGCCTCGCGGTCGTCGACCTCGTCGCCGACGTGCAGCCGGGCGTACTCCACCGCCCCCGGCGTCGCCTCGAGCAGCGCCAGCGCGCGGCGCGCGTCGGGCAGGGCCAGGATGAGCGAGCGGCGCTCGTCGAGGAAGGCGCCGTAGAGCGGCCGGTAGCTGTAGAGCGCCGACTCACGGCCCTCGTGCGCGTCGAGCACGAACGGCACCTCGCCGCCGTTCGCGAGGTCGCGGGCGGCCAGGGCGAAGGCGGCCTGGACGAAGCGCAGGAGCGGTTCCCGGAGCTCCCCGTCGAGCACGCCGGCGGGCGGGACGAGGACGCTGTTCATGCGGATGCGGTTCGCGCTCGCGGCGCTCGTTCCTGCCGCACGGCGGCCGGCGCGGAGCGCAGCAGGTGCAGACTGGCGAGCCCCGCCCACTCGCCGTAGCGCTCCAGCAGCTTCGCGGTGTCCTCGGCCTCGGCACGACGGCCGAGCAGTGCAGCGCAGAGCTTGATCAGGCCGAGATCGCCGACGAGCCCGCGGTCATAGCGTCCGAGCCCGTGCAGGAAGAACGTGCCGACCGACCACGGGCCGAGTTGCCGCTCTCGCAGCAGCCGCGCCGCGACCGCATCCGGCTCGGCGGTCCGGAGGCGCTCGAGGTCGAGCAGCGAGGAGATGCGCACGAGCGCGGCCGCCCGGCGCGGGGCCAGGCCCGAGGCGCACACGCCGGCGGCCGACAGGCGGGCGAGGTCGGCGCGCTCGGGCGAGAGCATCAGCCCGGCGTGCGCACGGCCGGCGCGGAACACGATGCCGCGCTCGATGCGTCGCGCCTCCGAGAACGTGACGAGTTGCCCGGCGAGTGCGCGCACGAGTGCGTGCAAGCAGGTTCCTGCGCGGCTCGCGCGCAGGCCGCGTGCGCGTGACACGGGCCCGGCCAGCAAGGAGTCGCGCTGCGCGAGGGCGAGGAAGGGCGTGATGTCGTCGTCCACCCCGAGCAGGAAGCGCAGGCGGTCGAGCGCGCACGGCGCATCGGGCGCGTCGAGGGCGATGCTGAGCGTGCCGTCGCGGCGTTGCGCGACGCGCGCATGGGCCGGTCCCGCCACCGTGGCGAACACGAGCTCGGCGCCGTCGTCGTGCAGGCGCAGCGTGCCGTCGCGCACGGCGCCGACCGTCATGCGGAGGTTGTACGGCCCACGCGGACGCAGCTCGATCGTCGCTGTCACGGCAGCAGCTCCGCGGGCTCGGGCGGCTGCTCGGCAAAGCCCGGCGCGATCTCGTTCAGGGTCACGATGCGCACCAAACGCTCGCGCAGTCGCTCCTCCTGATCACGCGGCAGGCCGAGCCACGCCGCCACGTCGAGCCGCGGCGGGGCGATGTAGGCCGCCGCCTGCAGCAGCGCGGCACCCCCGCGGCGCCGCTGGGCGAGCCCGAGCAACTTGCGGCCGTCGTCGGTCACGAGCTCGTACGACCCCGTGCCGGCGAAACAGGCCAGGCGGGCCGCGGCACGTTCGGCGACGGGCAACGCGGCGGCCTCGCGCGGCGTCACCGCACGGAGCTTCGCGCCGCGCGCCGCGAGCGCCGTCTGCAGCCCCCGCGCCAGCCAGCGGTAGGACTGCCCGACGTCGTCGATCACGAGGCGGTGGCCCCGGGGCAGCACGACGTCGAGCATCAGGTAGTGGTCGTCGCAGGACACGGCTCCACCGCCCGTTGAGCGGCGCAGCGACGCTCCCGGCGCGTTGAGCCGTTGCGCCGACCCGAGCACGAGCACGGCGTCGGTCGGGCGCGACCAACCGGCACGCAGCTCGCCGTCCGCGCGCGTCTGCTCGAGCCAGTCGTCGGCGCGGGCCAGGAGATCTGCGGCGGGTGCGCGCTCGACGATCACGGGTCGACCTCCACCACGACCTCCTCCAGCTCGTCGATCGCGGCGCGCACCGACTCCTCGACGCGCCCGGCCAGCGCATGGGCGTCGGCGACCGACTGCCCGGGCACCGCGTGCACGCGAAGCACCACCACGAAGCGGCCATCGTGATCGAACACGAGCACCTCTCCGGGCTCGCCCGCCACCGGCCGGACGGCCTCGGCCACGCGCTCGCACAGGTCGGCGCGGCGTCCGGTCACGTCGAAGGCCGCGGCAACGCCCGGAGCATGCGGCTCGAGGTGGACGTAGACGTCGCCGGCTCCGGTCTCCCGGCGGATCTCGTCGCGCAGTCGCTGCGTGATGCGCGCCGCCTCCTCCAGCGGCAGGTCGGCGGCCACCCGCGCGTGCAGCGTGATCGCCCTGCCGCCGGGGCGCATCAGGACGGTCGCGTTGTGCACCTCCATCACGCCCGGGACGCGGAGCGCGGCCGCCAGCGCCCGCTCGCTGGGCTGCTCGTCGGCCGCCAGCGGCTCGGCATGGACGGAGACCTCCGCCGGCCTCCCGAGCTCGTGCTCGACGACGCGCTCGACGTCGTCCATGACGGCGTGGCTGCGCTCGAGCCCTGCCAGCCTGTCGACCCCGATCACGACGTCGGCGAAGTACTTGCCGCCCGAGGAGCGCACGCGCAGCGCGCGCACCTCGGTCACGCCCGGCACGGACGCCACGACCGCGCGCAAGTTCACCTCGGCACCGGCCGGCGCGCTGTCCATCAGCGCGTTGACATTGGAGCGGCCGAGCCGCACGGCGCCGAAGACCACGAGCACGGCGACGAAGAGCGCGGCGATCGCATCCGCGCGGGGGTGGCCGAGCGCCGTCAGCGCGAGCCCCGCCATGACTGCGAGCGTGCCCGCGAAGTCGACGGCGAAGTGCACCGCGTTGGCTCCGAGTGCAGCGCTGCCCTCGCTGCGCGCGGCGCGCGCCGAGGCGCTTGCGCGCGTCGCGTCGATCACGAGCACCACGGCGAGCAGGGCGACGGCGTACCAGGTCGCCCGCACCTCTCCACCGCCGTTCGCGAGGCGGTCGAGCGCCGAGATCGCGATCCAGGCCGCCAGCAGCACCAGGATCGCAGCCTCGGCCAGCGCCGAGAGGTTCTGCGCCTTGCCGTGGCCATACGGATGCTGCGGGTCGGCCGGTCGATCGGCGACGCCCACGGCCCAGACGGTGAGCAGCGCGGCGCCGGCGTCCACGCCGGAGTGCACGGCCTCGGCGAGGATGCCGAGGCTGTCGGTCGCGAGGCCGACGATGAGCTTGACCGCGACCAGAGCGAGCGCCGCGCCCAGCGAGAAGAGCGCAGTGCGCCGTGCCACAGACACGGGGCTGATCGTACTCGGACGACCCAGCCGCGACCCTCTACGCTGGATGCGGTGAATGGGGAGGTGACGATCCGTCCTGCCGTGCGCTCGGACGCGACCGAGGTGGCAGCCCTGCTCGCCTCGCAGAGGCAGCACCTTGCCCCCTGGGATCCGCGCCGCGAGCCGGCCTTCTTCACGCGAGGCGGGCAGCGCGCTCGCCTGTCGCAGGTCGAGCGGGATCGGACTGCCGGCACCTCGTATCGCTTCCTGATCCTCGAAGGTGGTGAGCTCGCCGGCGAAGTCTCGATCACGAACATCGTGCGCCGCTCCTTCCAGAGCGCCAACGTCGGCTACTGGGTGGCGGCGGAGCGCTGCGGCCGCGGCGTCGCCACGAGAGCGGTCGCCGCGGTCTGCACGTTCGCCTTCGCGGAGCTCGAGCTGCACCGTCTCGAGGCCGGGACGCTGCTGCACAACGTCGCGTCGCAGATCGTGCTCGACCGCAACGGATTCGTCCCCTTCGGAGTCGCCCCGAGCTACCTCCGCATCGCGGGCGCGTGGTGTGACCACGTGCTCTTCCAGCGCACCAGCGACGACCGCCCAAGGCCCCTTGGAGTGCAGGCGCTGGCACGCCGGATCACGTTTCTGGCCGACCCGCAGTAGCGCCGCTTATCCCGCGCTGTGCAGGCGATCTGCCACCAAATTGTGTAAATGTCTTGAAATCTCAGGGCTTTTCCGCGATGGTGAGGTACACGGGCGCCGAGCGGCGCCCTCGCCCATGGCCGACACACTGCGCAGCATCGACGAGCTCCAGGACGACCGCGACGCCCACGCGGCCCGCGGAGACCTGCGCGCGGCGGCCGCCTGCGACCGCGAGATCGGCATCGCGCTGGCAGAGGCGGGCAAGCTCGAGGCGGCGCTGGAGCGCATTACACAGGCGCGTTCGGTGCTGGAGACGAGCGATCGGCCGGGCGACGTCGCGATCTGCGACCACTGCCTCGGCATCGTGCTGGCGCGGCTCGGCCGGGAGCACGAGGCACTCGTGCGGCTCGAGGCGGCGCGCAGTGCCTACGCCGCGCTGCACCGCTATCTCGCAGTCGCCGACTGCGAGGAGCACATCGGCTATGCGCTGCTCGCGCTCGATCGGCCGGGCGCCGCCGTGTCACATCTGAGTCACGCGCGTGAGCTGCACGACGAGGCCGGGCGCACCGATCACGTGGCCGCCTGCGAGGCCGGCCTGGGCGCTGCCTACGGCAAGCGCGAGCGCCCGCGCCCCGCACTGGATCTGCCGCGCGTGGCACCGCCGCTGCGCGCGCGCCTCGGCTGACCGATCAGCCTGGCGCCTCGAGCGCCCATCCGGGCTCGGCCAGCAGACGGGCGATGGTGGCCAGGAAGCGCGCCGCCGGCGCGCCGTCGACCGCGCGGTGGTCGAACGACCCCGAGAGGCTGACGGTCTCGCGCAGCGAGCCGACCGCCAGGATCGCCGCCTGCGGCGGCAGGACGAGCGCCTGGAAGCGGTCGACCCCGAGCGGGCCGAGGTTGGAGATGCTGAACGTGCCGGCAAAGATCTCCTCCGGGCGCAGCGAGCGGTCGCGCGCGGCCTCGGCCAGGCGCAGCCGCTCGCTCGCGAGACCCTCCAGGCTGCGCGCATCGGCATCGAGGATCACGGGCACGGTCAGGCCGTCGTCGAGCGCCAGCGCGAGGCCGATGTTGATCCGCTCGTGCAGCATCACGCAGTCGTCGCCGTAGCTCGCGTTCACACCCGGGTGCTCACGCAGTGCGCGTGCGCACGCCATCGTGATCACGTCGGTCAGCGTCGCCGTGTGCGCAGCGCTCTTGAGCGTCCGGCGCAGCTCGCGCAAGCCACCGGTGGGAACGTCGCGCTGGAGCGTGAACTGCGGGACCACGGCGCTGATGCTCATCGAGCGCACCGTTCCCCGGCGGAGCCCGGTCAGCTCGACGCGCTTGCTCGTACCCCGTGCGGCGTCACTCATCTACTTGACCCAGAGCAATGACGGCATCAGGTGCAGCTGCGGGCTCCAGCGGTAGTTGCCGACGCGAGGCGAGACGAGGTCGGTCTGCTTCGGGTTGAAGAGCGGGAGCCAGACGGCGAGATCGACGACGTGGCGATCGACCTGGCGCCACAGCCGCTGCGCGGCCAGCGGGCGCGTGAGGCCGAGCGTCACGGCCCGCTGCATCAGCGGCTGCACCGTCTTGCGGTCGCAGAATCCGCTGATGTTGGGGCTCGTGTCGGAGTCCGGGACGAACGAGCCGCAGCCGAGCAGGCCGTCGAGCACCTCCGAGGGCGCCGGGTATTGCTGGCGCCATTGCGAGAGCCCCATCTCGACGTGGTTGCGCGAGTTCTGCACGAAGGCGGTCTGCACGCCGTCGGGGAGCGACGTGATGACCGGTTCGTAGCCGAGCTTGGTGAGCACGACGAGAATGTACTGGCCGATCGCCTTCTCTACCCCATCGTTGCCGACGACGATGTCGACGGGATCGCCCTTGGTGCCCGACTCCTCGACGAGCTTCGTTGCCCGCGCGAGGTCGGGAGCCGACCAGGGCGCCTCGCCGCGCAGCGTCCACGGGCAGTAGGGCGCGTAGCCGGGGAAGCCCGGCGGCAGCACCTGGCATGTCGGGGTCGCGAGCCGCCCACCGCCGAAGATCCTGACGATCTCGTTGCGGTCGATCGCGAGGTTGACCGCCTGTCGCGCCTTGATCTGGTCGAAGGGCTTGATGTTGACGTTGAGCGCGAAGTACCAGTCGGCAGGGAGGGCGTTGACGTGCGTCTGCGACGAGAACCGCCCGAGCATCTCCCGCAGGCGGTCGGACGGCACGTCGTCGGCGACCCAGTCGGCCTGTCCCCGCTCGACCTGGGTGACCGCGGCCTCGCCGCTCAGACCGAAGCGCTGCACGATCCGATCGACGTAGCCGTCGGGCTGCGCCGCCGGCGCCCAGGCCTTGAAGTACGGATTGCGCTCGAGCACGAGCTGCCGGGCCGGCGAGTACGAGGCCCAGGCGTACGGCCCGGTTCCGACCAGGCGCGAGACCTCGCTACCGATCTCCGAGGCGCCCACGCTCGGCGGCAGCAGTGCGGCCGGCGGCAGTGCGAGCTTCTGGAGCCACTCGGTGTCGGGTCGCGTGAGGTGGAACGCGATGGTGCGGCCGTTGACGGAGATGCCGCTCGCGAGCGTGCACGTCGCGGGATCCTGGAGGCAGGCGGCCGAGCCGTCGATCACGCCGTAGAGCGAATCCGCGGTCGGGCCGTGCACCTTGAACAGCCGCTCGAACGTGAAGCGCACATCGCTCGGGCGCACGGGCTCTCCGTTGGAGTAGCGGACGCCCCGCCGCAGCGTGAGCGTCCACGTACGGCCCCCGTCGGTCGTGCGCGGCAGCTTGACGGCGAGATCGGCCACCACGCTGTTGGCCGAGGGGCCGGAGGACTTGCGGAAAGCGGTCAGGCCGTCCTGCGTGACCTGGAACAGCTGCCAGTACTGCTGCGTCGCGTTGACCTGGGGATCGGCCGTGCCGCCGCTGGAGGTCGCGAGCGTCACGAACGTGCCGCCGCGATGGCCTGCGGCCGCCGAGGCTGCGGGCAGCGAGAGCAGCCCCGCGAGGACGGCGAGCATGCAGCGGCAGACCGATGAACGACTCACATGCATCTCCTCGGCGGAGAGGGGATGGTATCGCCCGTCGATCTGCGTGCGCGTCGCTCTCGCACTGCGAGCGCCGACCGGATACTGTCGCCCGCGCAGGCAAGGGAGGGGGGCGCAGTGAGGATCGAGGTGATCGAGGGCATCGGCCCGGCGCATGCGTCGGCGCTCTCGCGTGCGGGCGTCACGCACGTCCGCCACCTGATCCAGCGCGCAGCGACGGCGGGAGGTCGCGAGACGCTCGCGCGCGAGACGGGCCTCAGCACGACGCAGCTGCTGGAATGGCTCAACCACATCGACCTCATGCGCATCCGCGGCGTCGGCGCCGAGTACTCGGATCTGCTCGAGGCGGCCGGGGTGGATTCGCCGGTCGACCTCGCGCAGCACAGTCCGGCGCACCTCGCGACGCTGCTGGCGCAAACCAATGCGGAGCATCCGCTCGTACGCCGGGTGCCGTCCGAGAAGGTTCTCGCGGCCTGGATCTCCGAGGCGCGAACGCTGCCGCGCCTCGTCACTCACTAGAACCCGTAGGAAGGGACCTGCGCATGGCCGAGCACGTGTTCGACGCGTCCGTCTATCACCACGCCTGGGATCGCGACCTCGAGCCGGCCCTGACCGTCCAGCCGGGCGACACCGTCCACTTCGATCTGCTCATGGCCGGCGATCGGCAGGTGCAGGAGCGCTCGACCTACGAGCAGTGCGCGTTCGACTTCGACACGCTCTACAACCTGGCGGGGCCCGTGCGCGTCGAAGGTGCGCAGCCGGGCGACACGCTCTCGGTCGAGATCCTCTCGCTGGAGGCGGGCGACTGGGGCTGGTGCGCGATCCTGCCCGAGTTCGGCCTGCTGCCCGAGGAGTTTCCCGACGGCTTCGTGCGCACCTTCGATCTGCGCGGCGGCTCCACGACGACGCTCGTTCCGGGCGTCGAGATCCCGATCGTGCCGTTCTGCGGCACCGTCGGGAACTGCCCTGATCGCGAGGGCATCTTCATCCCGTTCCCGCCTCACGAGGGCGGCGGCAACGTCGACACGCGCCACCTCACGGCCGGCACGACGTTTCACATCCCGGTGCACCTGCCCGGTGCGCATTTCTCGATCGGCGACCCGCACGCCGCGCAGGGCGACGGCGAGGTCTGCGTCGCGGCGATCGAGTGCCCGATGCGAGCCAGCGTGCGCTTCGAATTGCTGCACCGCCCCTCCCCCGGCCCCTGGTTCACGACCCCGCCCGGCTCGCTCACGCCACGCGCGGACGTCGCCGGCTACTACGGCACGATGGGCATCGCCGAGGATCTCATGGAGGGCGCGCGCATCGCCGTCCGCAACATGATCGCGCTGCTGGCCGAGCGCCACGGCCTGGAGCCGCGTGACGCCTACATGCTCTGCAGCCTGGCCGGCGACCTGAAGATCCTCGAGATCGTCGACGCCGGGGTGTGGAACGTCGGGATGCTCGTGCCCCGCTCCGTCTTCGTCTAGAAGCTCGAACAGCAATCAGCGCATCTGGTTGGCCGCGCTGATTCTGCGACAGCTTCTGCGTCAGCCGCCGAGCGCCATCACGCCGACCGCGACGGCGACGATCGCGATGCCCACCACCTGCCGCCGGCGCAGGTGCTCGCCGAAGAAGACCACCGCCACGATCGCACCGACCGTGCCGAACTGGGCCGCGAGAACGCTCGCGACGGCCGCGGGTCCATGGTCCGCGGCGAGCACGAACGCGAAGTAGGCGATCGCGTCGCACACGCCCCAGATGCCGACGCGCCACCACTCGATGCGCGCCGCGCGCGGCGTGCGGAGGGCCAGCGCGACCGGGAGCATCGCGACCACGGCGCTCCCGCGGACCAGCAGGAACGCCCAGCCCGCGCCCAGATCGTGCGCGACCGGCGCCGAGAGCGCGAGCACGCCGCCCCAGATCAGCGCAGCGGCCGCCGCCGGCACCACGCCGCCGGTGCTGTCCTCCCCCTCGCCGCGCGACACGAGCACGACGCCCACGACCGCCAGCGGCAGGCCGAGCAGGACGAGCCCGTCGACCTGCTCACCCCCCAGGAGGGAGAAGACCGCGGCCACACCGCCCTCGCAGGCGATGATCGGCGCCACGACCGAGACGGCTCCGTCCTTGAACGACATGAACCCGGCCTGGAATCCGAGCACCGTGAGGATCCCCACGATGGGCGCGAGCACGAGTGAGCGCTCGCTCCAGTCGGGGGTGTCGAGCACGAGCGCGAGCGGCGAGGCGATCAGCGTGCCGATGAGGATCGAGCCGAACACCACGGGAAACGCTCCGATGTGGCGAACGGCCCGCGCGAGCACGGCATCGGGGGCGCCCCAGCCGACCGCCGAGGTGAGGCCGAGAAGGATCGTCAGCACGACATCTCCATCCGGCGAGCGTACGCGCTCGCGCGCGGCGGCAACCCGCGCTGCATGGTCGCTGCGCAGCGGGCGCTCGAGGGCGAGAATCTACCGAAAAGTTTCTTGCTGAAATGTGAAGAAAAATCTCAAACCTGCAGTGTCGAAACCGCCGGAATCTGGGCGCCGATGTCGTCCAGTACCTGCCGAATCTACCGAGAGGTGTACTCCAGATGCATCCGAAATGAAAAGATCTGGTTACGAATAGCACTTTCGATGTATTGTCCGTGTCTCTCCGCATCTCAACCATTGAATCTCGGGCTGGCGGACGCCATCTCGTGTGGTTGTGAAGCGGAGTGCCTGGGAGGGGGAAAACCAGGCGGCAAAGGGCGGGAATGGTCGGGAGCATGGGGAATGGCGGGCGGCAGCTGACTGTCGTCATTGCGGACGGAAACAGCATTTTCCGTTCGGGTGTCGTCGCGCTGCTTGCACGCGAGACCGACGTGCGGGCAGTGCCGGCGGCGTCGACGGAGATGCTGCTCGGCCTCCTTGCCGACCTCGTACCCGCCGTCGTACTCGTCGATGTCGACCTGCCGCCTCGTGGCGGGATCGACGCGATCGCGCGGGTCAAGCGGCGGGCGCCCGGCGTTCAGACGGTGGCGATCGCCGCGGCTCCCGATCGAGACCTGGTACTCGCGATCGTGCGTGCCGGCGCGCGCGGCATCATCGAGCGCAGCGTGCACTCCGGGAGTCTCGCCCGCATCGTGCGGCGCGCGGCCTCCGGCGAGGTGACGCTCCCGCGGCATCTCCTGGGTCACGTGCTGGACGAGTTCGCTTCGATCGAACGCCGGATCGACGCGAGCGCGGCGCTCAGCCCGCTCTCGGCGCGAGAGCGCCAGGTGCTCGCGCTGATCGGGGAGGGCCGCCGCAATCGCGAGATTGCGGAGATCCTCTCGATCTCGGAGCTGACGGTCAAGCGTCACGTGCACAACATGCTCGAGAAGCTCCATGTTCCCACCCGAGCGGCAGCTGTGAGCCTCGCCGTCGCGGCAGCGCGACGGCCCCCTGCGGAGGCCGCGTTGCACGTGGGTGCGAGCTAGCTCCACAACCACATGAGAAGGCGCACGCCCGCGTGGCACACGAGCTACGGGGGACGACGTGCGAGATGCAGAGCAGGACACGGTCGGCGGGGCAACCCCCCGCGGCGCACGGGTGCCGGTCGCGGGGACGCGCACCACTCCAGAGCTGACGGTCGTCGCGCCCACTCGCAACGAGCAGGCGGTCATCGGCTCCTTCATCGAGAGCCTCGACGAAGCACTCTCCGGCGTGCACGCCGAGCTGATCGTGGTCGACGACTCGGACGACGCCACTCCGCAGGTCGTCGCCGAGCGCGGGTCCGGGCGCGCGCTCGAAGTCGCGCTCATCCACCGTGAGCAGGGCGAGCGGGACGGCGGGCTCGGCGGCGCAGTCGTCGCGGGGATCGCAGCGGCCCGAGCTCCTTGGGTCTGCGTCATGGATGCCGACCTCCAGCATCCACCGGCAACGATCGCGGCCCTGCGTGAGCAGGCGGAGGCGGCCAGGAGCGATCTCGTGGTCGCGTCGCGCTTCCGCACGGGTGGCTCGATCGCCGGGTTGAGTGCCGTGCGCACGTTGATCTCGCGCCTGCTCGTCCTGCTGGCCCGCCTCGCATTCCCGTCGCGCATGCACGGCGTCACCGACCCGCTGACCGGGTTCTTCCTCGTGCGTCGCGATGCGCTCGACCTGGCAATCCTGCGCCCCAACGGCTTCAAGATCCTGCTCGAGATCCTCGTCCGCTCGCCGAAGCTCGCGGTCTCGGAGATTCCCTTCGACTTCGGCGTCCGGCCGGCAGGCGAGAGCAAGGCCTCCGTACGGGAGGTCGCGCGCTATCTCGCGCTGGTCTGGCGCCTCCGCCTCGGCACGCTGGGCGCGCGCTTCGGCCGCTTCGGGCTCGTCGGCCTGAGCGGCATCGTCGTGAACTCGGTCGCGCTCGCGGCATTCCGCGGCGGATTGGGCTTCAGCGTGCTCGTGGCGGCGCTGCTCGCGACCCAGTGCTCGTCGATCTGGAACTTCGTCCTCATCGAGCGTTTCGTCTTCGACGGCGCCGCCGCCCGCCGGCCACGCGCTGCGCGCGCCGCGGCGTTCCTCGTCATGAACAACCTCGCCTTCCTGGTGCGTGGGCCGCTCCTGCTCGCCCTCATGAGCATCTTCGGCCTGCACTACCTGGTCGCGAACGTGCTCTCCCTGTGCGCACTCACGGTCGCCCGCTTCGCGCTCGCGGATGCGTGGATCTGGGGCTCCGGCACGACGACGCGGGCGTTCTACGACATCCACAGCCTGGCGACGATCGACTCGGAGGTGGTGCTTCCCGAGCTCGCGCGCTTCCGCGTGGCCGGTCTCAGCGGACAGCCATCGATCCGCGTCGAGGTCGCACAGCTCCGCAAGATCGCGCGACTCAGCTACTGCACGCGCATCGACGGTGCCGAGGTCATCACCTACCGCGAGCCCGTGCCCGGCGGGTTTGCGATGCGCGTCGAGCTCAGCGAGCGCGTCCTGATCTCGGTCAGCCCGCTCGTGCGACGCTCGCCCCACGTGCTGTACACGAACTGCGTCGAGCCCGTGCTCCGCTGGCACCTCGCCGAGCACGGCATCGCCCTCGTCCATGCCGCCTGCGTCGCCGTCGGCGATCGGGCGTACCTGATCACGGCACGCACCGACACCGGCAAGACCACGACGATCCTGAAGCTGCTCGACACCTATCCGCAGGCCTCCTTCATCTCCGACGACCTCACGCTCGTCGCGCCCGACGGTTCGGTCGGGTCGTATCCCAAGCCGCTCACGATCAGCCAGCACACCCTGCATGCAGTGAGCTCCGCGAGCCTGACGCGTCGTCAGCGCATCGGGCTCGTCGTCCAGGCGCGGCTGCATTCCCGCGAGGGCCGCTCGATCGGCATGGCTCTCGCCGACAGGGGCTGGCCCGCTGCGACGATGAACGCGGTCGTGCAGGCGCTCATCCCGCCCCCCAAGTACGACGTCACGAAGCTCGTGCGCGGCGTGCAGCTCTGCACCGAGGCACAACTCGCGGGGCTCGTCGTGATCGAGCGAGCGAGCGACGACATGACGCGTACGCTCGCCGGCGACGAGGCGATCGAAACCCTGATGGACAACTGCGACGACGCCTACGGGTTCCCGCCCTACCCGCTGATCGCCGAGTACCTCTACACGCGGCGCGGCGTCGACCTGAGGATCGCCGAGCGGAGCGCCGTCGAGGGCGCACTCGCCGGCGCGCCCTCAACGCTCCTGCGCTCGACCTCGATGGACTGGTGGCAGCGCGTGCCCGCGCTGATGACGATCGATGCGGGCGAGGAGCACCCGGCAGCGCCGCCGTTGCCGGTCGCCCTGCCGCTCACGCCAGAGGGCGCGGGGCTCCAAGCGTGAGCTCGTTGGCCGCGGGAGGCATCCGGCCGGCCTTGGCGCGCGCCGTGCGCGCGCGCCACGGGGTCGCCGGCGGTGCGCTGCTCGTGGTCTCCGCGTCGGTCACGGGCGCCGCCCTGGCTGTGGCCGGAGCGCGCGTCCTGCACGCACCCGTGCTGGTGGCGATCGTCGTCCTGGGCAGCGCTGCCGCGGGCGCGATCGCGGCATTCGCGCTTCCGCTCAAGCTGCGCGACACGCCGAAACGGGTGACGGAGCCCGTCCTCCCCGCCGAGCTCGAGCGGGTCGTCGTCAGGCGCTGGCTGACGGTGGCGATCCTGCTCGGCATCGCGATCGTGGCGCTCGCCGTGCGACTCTGGCACTTCAACGACGTCGGCTACAACAGCGACGAGGCGGTCTACGCCGGGCAGGGCGCCGGCCTCGCGCACGATCCCCAGCTCGCCCCGTACTTCCCGGTCTTCCGCGCACACCCGCTGCTCTTCCAGTCGGTCATCGCTATCGGCTACGAGCTCCACCAGGGCGACTGGTTCGGACGGGCCGCCGCGATCGGGTTCGGCGTGCTCTGCGTGCTGGCCACCTTCGAGCTCGGTCGCCTGCTCTACGGGGTCCGCGTCGGCCTGATCGCCGCGGCCGTGCTCGCCCTGATGCCCTACCACGTGATCGTCAGCCGGCAGATCCTCCTGGATGGGCCTCAGACGCTGTTCACGACCATCACGCTGTGCCTCCTCATCCGCTTCGCGCGCTCGGGCCGCGCAGTCTGGCTCTACGCGGCAGCGGCGGGAATGGGCCTCTCGGTGCTGGCGAAGGAACCCAGCGTGATCTTCTGCGGAGCGGTCTACGCCTTCTTCGCCCTCGCGCCGGAGATCCGCGTGGGGCTGAGGGCACTACTGCTGTCGCTCGCCGTGCTCGCGGTCACGATCGCTCCCTACCCGCTGGCCCTGTTGCTGTCAGGCCAGACGGGCACGGGCGGCAGCTTCCTCGCGTGGCAGCTGATTCGCCAGCCGAACCACAGCCTGAGCTTCTATCTGATGGAGGTGCCAAGCTCGATCGGCCTGGCCGTCTGCGCGCTCGCCGCCCTGAGCCTGATCACGCGCGCGCGCCGTCGCTGGACCTGGCGCGAGACGCTCGTGGCGTGCTGGGTCGGCGTCCCGGTCGCGTTCCTCGAGCTCTGGCCCGTGAAGGGATTCCAGTACCTGCTGCCGATCGTCCCGGTGGTCGCGGTGCTCGCCGGGGACGGCTGCGTGATCGCCGCGCGCATGATTGCGCGCAGATCGCGGCCCTCCGTCGCCGGCGTGCGCTTCGTCCTCGTGACTGCTCTGCTCTGCACGCTGGCCGTGCCGACCTACGCGATGGTCGCACCCTCCTCGCGGGTGGCCTACCTGGCAGGCTCGGGCGGCGTTCCGGGCGGTCGCGAGACCGGCCGGTACATCCAGGCGAACGTGCCCGAGGGTGCGAGCATGCTCGCCATCGGGCCGTCGATGGCGAACATCCTCGAGTTCTACGGCCATCGACGCGCCTACGGGCTCTCGGTCAGCCCGAACCGCCTGCGTCGCAATCCGATCTACCAGGCCGTGCCCAACCCCGACCTCGCGCTCCGCCGCGGCGACATCCAGTACATCGTCTGGGATGCGTTCTCGGCACGCCGGAGCGCGCACTTCGAGCGACGGCTGCTGAGCTACGTCTCGCGCTACCGCGGCCGTGCCGTCTACACCTTCAGCACGCCCGCCCGCGCAAAGCGCGGCGGCCTCACGCGCGTGCCGCTGATCATCGTCTACGCGGTGCGCCCATGAAGCGCTGCGCGATCGTCCTCCTCGGCCTGGTCGTTGCGACGCTTCTGCCTGCGCCGGCCGGTGCGCGGACCCCCACCACTCCCATTCGCCACATCGTCGTGCTGATGCAGGAGAACCACTCGTTCGACAACTACTTCGGCACCTATCCCGGTGCCGATGGCCTGCCCGCCGGTACCTGTCTTCCCAAGAGCTTCCGCAACGCGTCACTCGGCTGCGTCCGGCCCTCGCACGTGGGCGGCGGTGCAGTCCTCGGGCTGGGGAGCGATCCCACGCTTTTCGCGCGTCAGTTCCACGGCGGCCGCATGGACGGATTCGTCGCCGCGTACCGCGTCGGGAGAGGGCTGGGCGGATTGCCCAACCCGCTCGGCTACTACGACGAGCGCGATCTTCCGTTCGCCTGGAACCTCGCCGACCGGTACGTGCTGTTCGATCGGTTCTTCTCGTCGGCGCGCGGAGGCAGCGTGTGGAACCACCTGTTCGCCATCACTGCGACGCCCGGGAACCCCCGCGCGGACGAGTTGCCGCCGGCGGGCTATCCGGCCACCACCACGATCTTCGACCGGCTCGAGGCTGCGGGCATCCCGTGGCGCTTCTACGTCAAGGACTACGACCCGACGAACACCATCGCCCACCCCGTCCTGGGCGAGCGTGCCTCCCAGCTCCTCCAGGTGCCGCTGCTGGCGATGCCACGCGTGCTGCGTTCGCCACGGCTCACCTCGAATATCGTCGATATGCAGGAGTTCTATCGCGATGCGCAGAGCGGGCGGCTCCCGGCGGTCTCGTACATCGCGCCCGGCGGCGTCAACGAGCACCCGCCGGCCAAGCTCGTCGCCGGGCAGACATTCGTACGCTCGATCGTCAACGAGCTCATGCGGAGCCCCGAGTGGAGCAGCACCGCCTTCGTGCTGACCTACGACAGCTGGGGAGGCTGGTATGACCACGTCCGACCGCCGAAGGTGGATCGCTACGGCTACGGATTCCGGGTGCCGGCTCTGCTCGTCAGCCCGTACGCCAGGCGCGGCGCGATCGACCACGACACGCTCGACTCCACGTCGATCCTGCGTTTCATCGAGGACAACTGGCAGCTCGCTCCACTCGCGCGACGAGACGCGAACGCCAACAGCATCGCGACGGCGTTCGACTTCTCGCATCCGCCGCGCGCGCCCGCGTTCATCCCGGCGACTCGCGCCTCCCCGACGGTGGCGACGGCGCGTACGCGCACGGTCTTCTGGGCGTATGGCGGCGCTGCCCTGCTCGCTCTCGCGCTGACCGCGGCTGCACCGGCCGCCTCGCGCCGGCGACACTCGACCGCGGCGGCCGGGCCACCGGTGAGCCACGCACGCGAGGCCGTTTCCGGTGATGACACGGCACGGCAACCGTGGGAGCGTTTGCCCGAGGAGCCCGATGCAGCGTGGCACGCCTTCGTCCTCTACCGGGGCATGGAGTCCGGTTCGCGCTCGCAGCGTGCCGTCCGCGCGGCATTGCGGCTGGAGCCTCCGGGTGCGCCCCCGAACGCGCGAATGCGCCAGTGGTCGGTGGACTGGCGCTGGGTCGAGCGCTGCAGGGCCTACGACGCGTACACGGCACTCGAGGCGTCCCGGTGAGGAGACACGCATCGATCCTGCTCCCGCTGCTGCTCGTGCTCGGCGGCCCTCCCGCGGAGTGCGCGGCGCGCGATTCGGCACCGGTCGTGAGCGTGCGCACGGTGCCGGCGGTCTCGGGGCTCACGATCACCTTCGACGGCAGGCGCTACGTGACCGACTCCCGGGGACGCGTCCGGCTGCCACGGCGGGGCGCCGGCGCCGTTACCGGATTGTGGCCTCGGATCGCCGTGCACCAGCGGCGGCTCGATGCGCACACGATCGTGCGATTCGCGCGCTGGTTCTCGGTCGGAACGGAATCCATCGCGGCGCTGGACACCATCCGGCGCGTCGGCTGGCAGTTCGTCGATGCGGGTGGCGGGCCGGTCCCGACCGCGCGCGTCGAGCGGCTCGTCCTGCGCTCGACCACGGGCGAGGTGCGCGTTGTGCGCAGCGAGCTCGGGCGGCCGCGCTGGCTCTTCTCGCGCCGCGTCAGCCTGATCCGCGGCAAGCCCGTGCTCAAGGACGTCGGCTACGCGGTGCAACGCGTCTCGGTCCTGGGATCGAACGTCGTGAACGCCGGGCAGCAGACCTTCCTCCCCGAGCATCAGCGCACGGTGCGATTCAAGCTCGCCTTCTACACGCTGACGATCCGTGGCGAGGATGCGCTCTTCGGATCGTCCGTCGGCAGGCGTGTGCAGCTCCGGCTGCCGAACGGCAGCGTGCGCGACCTGGAGGTCGTCCACGGGAGGGCTCTGGCGACGGCGCTGCCGCGAGGGAACTACCGGATCTCTCTCACGGGCGGCCTCTACGGACTGGCCCAGCCGCTCCTCCTGTCGCGCTCGCAGGTGGTCGTCGTACCGGTCGTGACGTGGCTCGATCTCCTGGTCGTCGGCGGAGGCCTGCTCGTCGTCGCGATCGGCCTCGTGCTCGTCGGCCGCCCGCACCTGGCGAGACGCGCCGGCGCCCGCGTCGTCCGGCGACGCGGATCTGCGACACGACAGGCGGAACAGGCATGAAGCGGCTGCTCGTTCTCGGCGCACTCGTGGTGGCGAGTCTCGGACTCGCTCCAGGCCGCGCGGCCTCCGCGCCCGAGCACGCGGCGGCGAGTCCCACGCCGCTGCTCGCCTACTACTACATCTGGTTCACGCCCTCGTCATGGAGCCGCGGCAAGAATGACGTCCCGCTGCTCGGGCGCTACTCGAGCGACGACGAGCGCGTGATGCTCCAGCACGTGCGCTGGGCCAAGGCGGCCGGCATCAACGGCTTCCTCGTGAGCTGGAAGTCGACGCCGGCGCTCGACGACCGCCTCGCCCGGCTCATCAAGGTGGCCGACGGCGAGCGCTTCCGCCTCGGGATCGTCTACGAGGGCCTCGACTTCCACCGCAGGCCGCTCCCCATCGAGACCGTGCGGCACGACCTCGAGCGCTTCGCGGCGACGTTTGCGACCGACAGGGCCTTCGCCCTCTTCGACCGCCCGCTCGTGATCTGGAGCGGGACCTGGCGCTACACGAACGCGCAGATCCGATTCGCGACACGGGGCGTTCGCGGACGGCTGCTCCTGCTCGCATCGGCCAAGAATGTCGGCGACTACGAGCGCGTCGCACCCCTCGTCGATGGCGACGCGTACTACTGGTCGTCCGTGAATCCACGTCGCTACACCACGTTCGGCGCCAAGCTCGGCTCCCTCGGGGCGGCGGTCCACGCCCGCGGCGGCCTCTGGATCGCCCCCGCCGCACCGGGCTTCGACGCCCGCCGGGTCGGCGGCTCGAGCGTGGTCGGGCGTGAAGACGGCGAGACCCTGCGGCATGAGCTGAACGCCGCCGAGTCCTCGTCGCCCGACGCGATCGGAGTGATCAGCTGGAACGAGTTCTCCGAGAACACGTACGTCGAGCCGAGTCGCGCGTACGGCTCGACGGCGCTCGAGGTCATCGCGGACGTCCGCGGTACCCGGCCGCCTGACGTGTCGTCGTTCGACTCCGACGCCTCGGGCGCGGGCACCGCCCCGCTCGGGATCTCGTACGGCATCGTCGGGCTCGTGGCCGGGTGCGCCGGCCTCTTCGCGCTGACGACGATCGTCCGCCGGCGTCGCCGGCCCGTCGTCGGATCCCTGACGAAGAAGCCGTCTCCGCGGTTGTGATCCCGCGTCAGTGGCAGGTGTCTCTGCCACTGTCGGCCAGGCCGCCCGGCGGATCGGACACGAATCTCCAGGCATAGGCCCCGTCGCTGAGCGTCAGCTCCAGAAAGCCGAAGCTGCTCGTGTCGTGCAGCTCGCTGTTCGGCTGGATGGTCTTGAACGTCATGTGGTTCTTGCCGCCCGTGCCGACGACGAACTCGCGGATGCCGCGGGCGTCGTCTCGCCCGCCCTGCGCGTCCTGCGGCGCGAAGCGCTCGTAATCGTGATCGTGGCCGTTGAGGACGACGTCTGCGCCGGATGCGTAGAGGTCACCCCAGATCGGGGCCATCGACTCGGCGTCGCCGTTCTGACCCGAGGAGAAGAGCGGGTGGTGCCAGTAGGCGAGCGTGCATCCCACTGGGTGCGCCGCGAGATCCGCCTTCAGCCACAGCTCCTGAGGCGAGCCGACCGCGCAGCCGCCGATCTGCGCGCAGTTGGAGTTGAGCGCGATCAGATGCCACGAGCCCAGGTCATAGGAGTAGTACCCCTTGCCCGGTTCGCCGGCGGCGGCGCCGAAGTACTGGAAGTACGGTGCGGCGCCCGGGCTTCCGTACTCGTGATTGCCCACGGCAGGGTGCGTGATCGCCTTCAGGCGACCCCAGCTCGGGACATACGAGCCGGCGAACTCGCTCGCGGTGCCACTGTCGTATTGCACGTCTCCCAGCGGCAGCACCGCGTCGTAGCCCCCCGCGAGGATCGCATCCGAGACCCCGACCTGGTGGCACTCGGTGAGTGTTCCCGCGCCACCGTTGAACGCACTCGATTCGGGATCGCAAGCGATGTCACCGGCCGCAGCGATGCGGACGGCGCGGGGATCGGGAGGCGTCGCGAACACGGCGTCGGCGCTCGCCACGCTGCCGACGGACGAGGCGACGACGACGTGGGCGTGGTACGTCGTGCCGGCGGAGAGAGCGCTCAGGACAGCGGTCACCGGGCGCTTCGAGGCCCCGGCAGCCAGCGAGACGGGGGCCGACATCTGCCCGTACGCCGTGGTGGTGCCGAATTCGATCCACCATGCGGCAGCCGCGCTGCCCGGCGCCACCGTGGCGCTGACCGACGCCTCGTGCGCAACGACGCCCGAGACGCCGATCGCCTCCGCGGTGGGCGGCGAGGCGCGCGGCGCGACGCCGGGCGGTAACGCATGCAGGGCGTCCAGATAGCTTCCGAACCCGCTCGCAGACGGCCACGACGCGCTGGCCTCGATCGCGGTGCCACGCGCCCAGTCGTTCAGCGAGTCGATCAACTGGAGGGGTGCACCCGACGCGTTCATCTGCTCGATCGAATGCTCCCAGGCATTCGGAGACCGCGACAGCGCCGGGGCCGTCGAGCCGTTCGGCCAGAAGCCGGGCCGGATCAGGAACGTCCCGCTTGCTCGGGCGGTGCGGGCGTCCGGCTCGTCCTGAAACCAGGCGTCGGCGGCGCTGCGGCACCGGAGGTAGCCGGCGAAGGTCGCCTGTGCGAGCCAGAACGAGCGCGCGGCCGCTCGCCACCGCCGCGCACGCTCGCAGGTGCGGAGTGCACGGTTCGCGGGCGCGATGAACACCGCAGGCCGCGAGCCGATGCGAAGGTATCCGGGTGCCATTGCGCGCGACGTCTCGAGCCGCCCGACCTGGAGCGCCTCACTGCCCTGTGGCCGATCCAGCAGCGCGACGGCCCGCACATGCGCATGCGTCGCGGCGATCCCCGCGAGCACGACGCCCAGCTTGCGATCCGCGGGCGAGCCGGGAGACCACGGGATGATTGCTGCGTCGGCGCGCGCCCAGGCGAGTGCCGAGAGATGCCGCCCGACCGCGCGGGAATCATCGCGCGCTACGCGCGGAACGGGGCGTCCGGCCGGTCCGACCGAGCGGATCGGAGTCGTGAGGTACACGATGGCCCGGAGCGGCGGGCGAGGCGCTGCGGTCCCATGCGTCGAGCGAGACTGTGCGATCCCGCCCACCGCCAGGAGCACGGCCAGGCCGAGCGCGCCTGTCGTAGCGAGGCGAGCGCCCGCGAGTGGGCGGCCGGCGATCATCCCGTCCGCCTCTCGATGCTGCTCGTCCTGTCGACCGGGTCGGTCTGAGCACTGTCCCGCCCCGGTCCGCCGATGACCCGATCAGCGGACCGATCCGCCGCGTCGATGCGGTCGTTGCCCGGCCCTCCGGAGATCGTGTCGCGCCCGCCGTCCCCCCCGATCGTGTCGTCGCCGGCGCCGCCGTCGAGCACGTCGCCGGACTCGCCGCCGCGGATGAAGTCGTCTCCGGCCTCTCCCCAGATGTGATCCACACCCGCACCTCCGGCCAGGCGGTCGCGCCCCGCACCGCCTCGCATGTGGTCTCGGCCGTTCCCCCCGTCCATGCGGTCGGCGCCTGCACCGCCCTCCATCGTGTCGTCTCCCGAGCCGCCCGACATGCGATCGGCGCCGGGACCACCGCGCACGACGTCATTGCCGGATCCCGCCCCGAGCACGTCGGCGCCCGGGCCTCCTGCGGCGACATCGTCGCCGCGGCCGGCGCGGACGACGTCATTGCCGGCGCCGCCGTCGATGCGATCGGCCCCCGAGCCGCCGTCGATCGTGTCGCGCCCGTCTCCGCCCTCGAGGACATCCTTGCCGTCCGCGCCCTGGATGCGGTCGTTGCCGGCTCCACCCGTGATGATGTCGTCACCCGCGCCGCCGTCGATGCGATCGTCACCGGGGCCGCCGAACAGCCGGTCGGCTCCGTTCGCGCCCGTGAGCACGTCGGCGCCTGCGAGGCCGCAGATCACGTCGGCGCCCGACGTCCCCGTCAGCGTGTCGTCGCCGTTGGTTCCGAGGATCGTGCAGCCATCCGCGCCCGCAGCAACCGTCACCTTGCCGTCGACGCGATCGTCCGCCGGGCGGAAGTCGGCAGGCTGAGTCACGGCGGTCGCCGTGTTCACGAGCACGCCCACGCTGCGCACGGTCAGCACGACGACGATCGAGACGGAGTGAGAGGGCGCAAGCCCTCCGAGGTCGCAACGCAGCGTCGACGAGCCAGTGCAGGAACCGCTCCCCGGGCTCGCCGAGATCAGCGTCGTCAGGGCGGGAAGCCTGTCGGTGACCACCACGCTCCCGGCGTCGGCCGAGCCCCGGTTCGTGACTGCGACGGTGAACGTGACCGCGTTGCCGACCGTGGAGTTCGTCGGCTCGACGGCCTGGCTCACGGCGATGTCGGGCGCCGGCAACGCCTGCCACGACGGCACCCCTTCGCTGGTCGGCGCGAACGCGAGGCGTGCGGCTGCCTGGCCATCGGCGTTGGCGATCCAGACGTCGCTGCCCCGCCGGAACGCGATCCGGCTGCCGTCGGGCGAGTACGCCGGCGCACGGTCGCCGCCGGCGCCGGGCATGAGCTGCGCCTGACCACGCCCGGCGCTCGTCATCGTCCAGATCGCATCCGAGCCGGTGCGGTTCGAGACGAACGCGATCGTTGCGCCGTCCGACGACCACGTGGCCTGCCGGTCGTCCGCGGGATCCCGGGTGAGCCGGCGAAGCCCGCCACCGTCGGGCGTCACGGTGACGATGTCGCTGCCGCCGTAGCGATCGGTGGTGAAGGCGATATGGAGACCGTCGGGCGACCAGGCGGGCTCGCTGTCGGAGCCCGCGTGCGTGACGATCGAGTGCAACCCGGTGCCCGCCGCATCCACCACCCAGAGGTCGCGGCCGCTCGTCGCACTCGCACGATCGAAGACGATATGGGCGCCGTCGGGCGACCAGCTCGGGTGGCGTGCCGAGACGCCCGGTGGCGTCAGGGCGACTGGATTCCCGCCGTCGGCACGCATGCTCCAGAGCGTGTATTCGCCACCGTCGGTCTGTCGCACGAACGCAATCTGCGAGCCATCGGGGGAGTAGGCAGGGTCTGCGTCGGCGTGGGCGTCATTCGTCAGAACCATCGGCGCGCTCCCATCGGCGGCCACACTCACGATTTCGTCATTGCCCGATGCGGGCGAGACGACCGCGACGCGCCCGTTCAGGCCGGAAGCCACACCCGAACCCCCCGGACCTGCCACTACGAGCACCGCGACCGCCACGGAAAGCGCCGTTGTCACTCGTAGCAGCGAGTGGAGCATCACGGCGGCGAGTATGCCGGAAATGTGCTCGAAATGCGACCGGAATCTGAAAGATGCTTATGAGCGATTCAGCACCCGGCCAGGCGCCGCGAGAGGTGTACCTGGATTGCATCCGTGCCACATTTTTCACTTGAGAATGGACCGAAAGATGCATTGCCGCACCACCGGCCTACAAAGATCATGCGAGCCATGCGGACGCTCACGGTGCTTGCGATTTCCGTCCTGGCGGCTCTCGGCCTCGCGGGTCCCGTGGGCGCCGCGTCCTACGACACGCACCTCACCCGCGCGCCGTACCTGACCGACCTCGTCGGCCTGCACGTCATCGTGAACTTCGCGACCGACCAGTCGGGAACGACCGCATCGGTGTCGTATGGGCCGTTCGATGGAACGACGTGCACGCTGCCCTCGACGCAGAGCGCGACTCGCTCGACGGTCAAGGTCGGGACCGTCAGCGAGTACCAGTGGAAGGCCTCCCTCACGCTGCCGAGCGCGGGCCAGTATTGCTATCGCGTCATGCTCGGTGGCATCGATCTGCTCGGAGCAGGGGATTCCCCGGTGTTCGTGACGCAGGCAACCGCCGGCTCGTCTCAGCCGTTCTCCTTCGCGGTCTTCGGCGACTGGGGACTCGTCGATGCGAACGGCGACAATCAGGACCAGCAGAACCTGCTCGGGACGCTCGCCGGCAGCGGCGTCCGTTTCGCCGTCACGACCGGCGACAACGGCTACCCGTCCGGCAGCCAGGCGAACTACGGGGACCTCAAGCAGGTCGGCGCCGCGATGGGCGCGATCTTCGGGGCTCGCTTCTGGCCGGTGCCTGGCGCAACCGTGCCGCTGTTCACGGCATCCGGCAATCATGGTCTCAGCGGCACCACCCACGCAGACCTCACGAACTGGCCACAGGATGTCGCCGTGTCGAGCTCGGGGGGCCGGTACGCGAACGACCTCTACTGCTGCGTCAACGGGACGACCGCCACCAACTACGCCAGCGCCTGGTACGCATTTGACGCAGGGCCGGCTCGCTTCTACGTGCTCACGTCGGCCTGGGGCGACACGAATCCCGGCAACGCGAGTGTCTATGCGAATGACTACGCGGCACATTTCGCTCCCGGCACTCCCGAATATACGTGGCTTCTCAACGATCTCCGATCGCACCCGTCCGGGCTCAAATTCGCTTTCTCGCATTACCCGTTCTACTCGGACGACAAGAGCCAGGGATCTGACACGTTCATCGATGGGCCGAGCTCGTTGGAGGGTCTCCTCGCGACGTACGGTGTGAACATCGCGTTCAACGGACATTCGCATGTGTACGAGCGCAATGTGCCGAGCGCGTCGGGCTACCCGTTCACGTACGTCACCGGCGGCGGCGGCGGTACCCTGGAGCCGATCGGGCCATGCCACAGCTTCGACGCCTTCGGTCTCGGCTGGTCGCCGACGAAGCTCACGGGCACGAGTTGCGGCGCGGCCACCCCGCCGACATCCGCCTCCCAGGTATTCCATTTCATCAAGGTGACGGTCTCGGGCACGACCGTCACCGTCGCGCCGACCGACGAGCTCGGGCGGACGTTCGACGTGCAGACGTATTCCTTCGCCAACGCGATCGCGGACACCGTGATCGACAGCGGGCCGGCAAATCCGTCCACCTCCGGTTCGGCGACGTTCAGCTTCCACTCGACGATCAATCCGGCGACCTTCGCATGCGCGATCGACGGCGCGGCGCCCACGGCCTGCACGAGCCCCGTCACGTACACCGGTCTCGCGGACGGCAGCCATTCGTTCTCCGTGTCCGCGACCGCCGCCTCCGGTGCAGATCCGACGCCGGCCGTTCGCAGCTGGACGATCGACGCCACCGCGCCGACGATCCCGGCGTCGCCGGCCGCAACCCCGCTCGGGCCGAGTGCGGTGGGTCTGACGTGGAGCGCGTCGAGCGACGCCGGCGGCGTGGCCGGGTACGACATCACTCGCGACGGCGTCGTCATCGGCTCGGCGGGCGCGAGCCAGACGAGCTTCTCCGATGCCACGGCTTCCGCTTCGACGACCTATTCGTATGCGGTCCGCGCGCGCGACACCGCCGGGAACACGTCCGCCTACTCGGCGCCCGCAGCCGCCACGACGCCGGCCGGCGTCGCGCCGTTCCAGAACGGGTTCGAGGCCGGGTTCACCGGCTGGACATCCTCGGGCGGCCTGGTGCTCGAGGGGTCCACCCTGCACAGCGGCCTGTTCTCGGCCGAAGGGAACACGACGAACGGCGCAACCTACGCGAAGAAGACGGTCACGGCGGGGCTGGACGGATACGCACGCGTCTACGTCAACCTGAAGAGCGCGGCCAGCCAGGTCAATCTGCTGCGCATGCGCGCCACCGGAGGCGTCTCGCTCGGATACGTGTTCGTCACGGCAACGGGACAACTCGGGTGGCGCAACGATGCGGCGGCGACCACGACGATGAGCTCGACGATCCTGGGGCCGGGGTGGCATGCGCTGGAGCTCCACCTCCTCGTCAACGGCGCGACCAGCATCAGCGACGTGTGGCTGGACGGGACGCGCGTCGCGGACATCTCGTCTGCGCTGACGACCCTTGGAACGTCGCCGATCACCGAATTCCAGATCGGAGAGGTTCAGTCGGGCCGCACGTACGACGTCGTGTTCGACGACGCAGCTTTCGGATCTCAGCGCATCGGGCCCTGACGTGTCCGGGCGCTCGAGGCAGGCTCGCGGGAGACGCGCCGGCGTTGCGATCGTCGCGATGACGCTTCTGCTCGGTACGTCCGTGTCAGCCCCCGCGAAGCCCACGAGCTTCGCGCTCTGGTGGTCGCACTTCAGCGCGCGCGTCCAACGAGACGTGGTTCGCATCAACCACGTGTGCCAGAAGCGCTACGGCATCGACGACGCCAAGGTGGGCGCCTGCTTCGTGAAGCATGAGCGCGTCAGCCTGAGGCTGGAGCGCGCCGCGTGGGAGCAGCAGGTCGAGAAGATCTCGCGCGCTCAGAAGGCGCCCTGCAGGCGGGCGATCCACCGGTTCCGGGTGGTCTCGCGCACATCGGCGAACGCGAGCCTCAGGTACCTCGACTCGCATCGCCACTCGCGCCTCGCGCAGATCAGCCGCGACCTCAACGGCGAGCCGTTCGCGAGCCTGAAGGTGAAGACGTTCGAGGCGAAATCGCGCGCCGTCCGCATCTGCGGATAGCGCCGGGCGCGTCATCCGCGCATGCCGGAGGCCCGGCGACGCCAAGGTCGGCCGCCCCCACGTCGGCGCCTACGGATAACCGCACCGCAGGACACAGGTGCTCCGCACGAGTCCGCCGGATGCCAGATCCGATGCTGTGGTCGTAGCGCAGAACGACTCGGCAGGCGGGTCGGCATTCCCCCACACAGACTCAAGCGAGGCGCAACATGGCTATCACCCACTCCAGTTCGATTGTTGAGATCGCGGCTCTCCGTCATGCCGTCCGGGGTTCGGTTCTCGCCCCCGGCGACGAGGGCTGGGACGAGGCGCGGACCCCTTGGAACGTGGCCTTCGAGCAGCATCCCGCGCTGATCGTCGAGCCGGCCAACTCTGCCGACGTGCAGGCGACCATCCGCTTCGCGCTGGCCAACGGGCTGCGCGTCGCGCCCCAGGGCACCGGTCACGGCGTCGCCACGCTCGGCGACGTGTCGGATGCAGTCCTGGTCCGCATGCACAAGCTGCGGCACGTCGAGATCGACGCCGACGCCCAGCAGGCCCGCGTCGGCGCCGGCGCGATCTGGGAGGACGTGGTCAACCCGGCCGCCGAGCACGGCCTCGTCGTCATGCACGGCTCCTCGCCCGACGTCGGCGTCGCCGGCTACACGCTCGGTGGCGGCATGGGCTGGCTGGCGCGCAAGCACGGATTCGCGGCCAACTCGCTGACGGCGATCGAGCTCGTCACGGCCGACGGCGAGTTCCACCGCGTCGACCACACGCACGAGCGCGACCTCTTCTTCGCGCTGCGCGGCGGCGGCGGCAACTTCGGCATCGTCACCGCCTTCGAGTTCCAGCTCTTCCCCATCGAGGAGGTCTACGCCGGCTGGCTGATCTTCCCCTGGGAGCGCTCCGAAGAGGTGCTCAAGGCCTGGCGCGACTGGACCGAGACGACGCCCGACGAGGTCACGTCGGTCGGCCGCATCCTCCAGCTGCCACCGATCGAGCTCATCCCCGAGCCGTTGCGCGGACGCAACATCGTGATCGTCGAGGTGGCCTACCTCGGCGACGAGGAGAGCGGGCGTGAGCTGCTCGCACCGCTGGTCGCGCTCGAGCCCGAGATGTCGACCGTCGCGATGATGCCCGCCGCCGGCCTCGTGCGCCTGCACAACGACCCCGAGGGCCACACGCCCGCCATCGGCGACGGCGCCGTGATCGAGGCGCTGCCCGACGAGGCGATCGAGACCTTCGTCGACGTCGCAGGCCCGGGCTCCGGCTCGCCCTTCATCTCCGTCGAGCTCCGCCAGGCGGGCGGAGCGCTCGGGCGCCCGGCGCCCGGCGCCGGCGCCGCGTCCCACCTCGAGGGCGACTTCGTGATGTTCTCGGTCGGCTTGCCGTTCTCCCCCGATCTGGCCGAGGCCCTGGAGGCGCACCTCGACGTCGTCGCCGACGCGATGGCGCCCTGGAAGGCCGACCAGACCTACTTCAACTTCGCCGAGCGCGCAGTCGACAGCGAGAGCTTCTACGCCGGCGCGACCCACGACCGCCTGCGCGAGATCCGCGAGCGCTTCGACCCGTACGAGCTGTTCCACGCCAACCAGCGCATCCAGCCCGCGGGCGCCGACTGGTAGATCGCAAGCAATACGCCGCCGGTGCGATCGCACCGGCGGCGTGACCTGCGTTTTCCTGCGGCCAAGTGGCACTCGCCGCGAGTGCCACTTGGCCGTTCCCTCTCCACCTAGAGTGGCCCGATGACCCGCCCGCTGCGCGTCGGAGTGCAACTGCCCGAGGTCGAGCGCGTCGTGCGCTGGCCCGAGTACCTCGCGATCGCGCGCGCCGCGGAGGAGGCCGGGTTCGACTCGATCTGGATCGGCGATCACCTGCTCTACCGCGGTGACGGGCGGCCCGAGCGGTCGCCCTGGGACGTCTGGACGGTCATGGCCGCGCTGGCGACGGCCACCGAGCGCGTCGCGATCGGCCCGCTCGTGGCGTGCCTCGCGTTCCACCCGCCCGGGCTCGTCGCCCGCATGGCGGCCGCGATCGACGAGATCAGCGGCGGCCGGTTCGTGCTGGGCGTCGGCTCGGGGTGGAACGAGGAGGAGTTCCGCGCGTTCGGGCTCCCGTTCGACTACCGCGCGAGCCGGTTCATCGAGAGCTTCGAGATCATCCGCCGCCTGCTCGCCGGCGAGCGGGTGTCGAGCGAGGGCCGCTTCTGGCAGGTGCACGACGCCGTGCTGCTGCCTCCCCCGGCGCGCAGGACGCCGATCATGACCGGCGCGAGCGGGCCGAGGCAGCTGGCCGCGGCCCTGCCCTTCGTCGACAGCTGGAACACGTGGTTCGACGGCTACGGCAACCGCGCCGAGGGGTTCGTCGCGCGCAACGCCGAGATCAGCGCGGCCGCGGAGCGCGCCGGACGCGACCCCGCCGAGGTCGAGCGCAGCGCCTGCGTCCTGGTCGCGCTCGACGAGACGGCCGGCGAGCGGCCGCACAGCGACGACGCGCCTCCGCTGACGGGCACGCCGGGAGAGGTCGCCCAGGCCCTGCGCGATCTTGCCGAGGCCGGCGCCCACGAGGCGATCCTCGTGCTGGATCCGATCACCGAGGCGAGCGTGCGGCAGTGCGCCGAGGTGCTCGCGGCACTCGACGCCTGAGAGCGCGGGTCAGCCGGCAGGGCGGCTGATCGTCTGGCCACCGTCGACGACGATCACCTGTCCCGTCACGTGGCGCATGTCGATCAGCGCGAGGTACGCGGCTGCGATGTCCTCGGGCGTGCCCAGGCGCCCGAGCGGCGAGCTCTCCCGCAGGCCGTCGTACCAGCCCGGCACATGACCCCACTCACGCACGTTGCGCGGCGTCGGCACGTCGCCGGGCGCGACGGCGTTGATGCGAATGCCATCGCCGCCGAGCGGTCCCGCGAGCGAGTGCACGAGCCCGATCAGGCCGGCCTTGGCAGCCGCGTAGGCCGGCAGGCCGTAGCTCGCCAGGGCATCGGTCGACGTGGTGAGCGTGATGGAGCGATCCCCGTCCCCGCGCCGCAGGTGAGGCAGGGCGGCGCGCAGCGTGATCCAGGCGGTGACGAGGTTGAGCTCGAGCGACGCCCGGAACACCTCGAGCGGCAGATCGGCCACGTCGGCCCCGGTCTTCTCCTCGGGCAGCGCGGCGCCCGCGATCGCCACGACGTGCTCGATGGGCAGGCCGCGCGCCTCCACATCGGCGAGCACGCCTGCGACTGCGCCGGCATCGGCCAGATCGAGCGCGTAGGCCGTGACGTCATCCCGTTCGATGGGCACACGGTCGAGCGCGACGACGCGGTCGCCGCGCTCGGTCAGCGCGCTGACCAGCGCGCTGCCCAGCCCTCCGGCCGCACCCGTGACAAGGACGGCGGTCACGCGACGATGGTAGCGTGCATTGTGGAGAGGCTGAAATGGCACCCAGCGAACAAGCGTCCGGCGCAGGCCGCGCCGCAGTGGATGAATCGGATTCGCGGGCGCTCGTGCGCCGGCAGCTCGGCGGAGCGATCCGGCGGCGACGCCACGCCGCGAGCCTCACGCTCGCGACCGTGTCCGAGCGCGCCGGCATCAGCGTCTCGATGCTGAGCCAGGTGGAGCGCGGGCTGCTCGACCCGTCGCTCGACACGCTGCGCAACATCGCCGACGCGCTCGGCACCGCCCCGTTCCGGCTGCTGGCCGAGGAGGGCCCGGTCGCCGGGGTCGTCCGGCGCGGTGAGCGTCGCAGCATCGCGGACGATGCCGGAAATCCCCATTCGCAGCTGCTGTCGCCGTCCGCCGAGGGAGCATTCGCGATCACGACCTGGGAGCTGCAGCCGGGCGACACGCGGCTCGGCGACAGCCGGGACGAGCCCGGCGAAGAGGCGAACCTGCTCCTGCAGGGCGCGGCCAGGCTCGAGATCGGCGACGAGTTGATCGAGCTCACCACGGGCGACTGCGTGACCTTCGACCAGCGCTCGCCGCGCCGCGTGACGGCATTGGGTCGCGAATCGCTGATCGTCGTCGCGGTCGTCTCCCCGCCCGCGATCTGACTGCAGAGCGCCGCTTCTCGCGACTTGCGTTCGGCTCAGGCTGCTGCGATCATGTGTGATTCCCAGCGTATTTCAGCGTGGGTAAAAGCCGGTCGGACTTGAGGGAGTATGGGCATGCGTCGAGAACCATCGGGCGGGTCGGCTCGGAACACGCGCACGTGGCTTGGAGCAGTGGCAGTCGTCGCGCTCGCGATCACGGCCGCGCTCTCCGTCGGCAGCGCCGGCGCGAAGAGCAGCACACCAGCGCACGCCAAGGCGACCACGAATCTCACCATGTGGTTCTGGGGCAACGACGACGCGCCGGGCGCCGACAAGTGGCTCGCGGCTGCCGTCAAGTCCTACGAGGCGAAGAACCCGAGCATCAAGATCAAGGTCGTCACACAGCCGGTCGCAACGTTCATCGCGACGTTCCAGGCGGCCGCCTCGGCGAAGTCCGGGCCTGATGTCGCCGCGCAATGGGCGACCGGGCCGATCCTGACCCAGGTCTGGGGCGGCGCCATGACGGCGATCTCCGACCTCGTTCCGAAGTCCGAGACGAAGAACTGGCTGAACACGGGCGAGAACACCTACGCCGGCAAGATCTGGGCGATGCCGCTCTACCTGATCGGGATCCCCTGGATGTACAACAAGGCGCTCATGAAGCAGGCCGGCATCACCGACTACCCGGCCACCAAGTGGAGCCAGATCATCTCGTACTGCAAGACGCTGCGGGCGAAGAACATCGTGCCGTTCGCGTTCGGCAACGACACCTTCTGGACGACGCAGTTGATGACACAGGACCTCAACAAGCTCAGTGACGTCGTGGACGCCGACACCGGCAAGGCGAGCTTCACCGACAAGAAGTACGCGCACTTCGAGGACGGCTGGAAGCAGATGGTCGACGCGAAGTGCTTCAACGACGACGTGTCGTCGGTCCCGCTCGCCAAGGGACAGCAGGCCTTCGACTCGGGCAAGGCCGCCATGACGATCGCCACGGATGGCCAGGCTCGCACGTTCGCGAAGGATCTCGGCGGCGACAGCAAGGTAACGGTTGCGAAGTGGCCGGTATTCGGCACCGGGGCGCTCAAGAACGACTACAACGCCACGCAGTCGACGTCGTACTTCGTGACCTCCTGGTCGAAGCACAAGAAGGAGGGCGCCGCCTTCCTCACGTACCTGCACACCGCCGCGCAGCTCAAGGCGTGGTATGCCGCGACGGGCACGCCTCCGGCCGACAAGCGCTTCGACACCTCGGCGATCACGGGTGCGCTGGACAAGAAGCTCTACGCCTTCAACACGACGGGCAAGCAGATCTGGCTGCAGAACTTCTTCCCGCCGCAGGTCGACCTGAACGGCAACGCCCCGGCCCAGCAGCAGCTGCTGGGCGGTCACGGTGACGGCGCCGCGGCGGCAGCGATCCGGGAACGCGCGGCCAAGCAGTGGCGAGCCCAGCAGGCGGCTCAGCTGAAGAACTGGCAAGCCTTCAAGCCCGTCTAATCACGGGTGCCGAACGCGCACGGTGAGCCGCATCACGCGCAGCTGACCGGCTCGCGCCGCAGTCTCACCCAGAGACTGCGGCGCGCGCTCGGCCCGTACGTCCTGATCGCGCCGGCCGCCGGCTTCATCGGCGTGATCTTCCTGTACTCGCTCGTACGCCTCGGCTACGCGTCGCTGCACACGGGCGACAACGGCAACACCGGCCCGGCGCAGCTGGACGCGTACCGCTTCGTGCTCAACGACGACGTCTTCCGCACGGCGGTCAAGCACAACCTGCTGCTGCTGATCTCGGTTCCGGTCGTGCTCGTGCTGGCGCTCGGCATCGCTCTGATCCTGCACGAGGGCATCATGGGCTGGCGCATCTACCGGACGGTCGTGTTCGTGCCCTACATCCTCGCGATCCCCGTGCTCGGCACGACGTTCATCTACCTGCTCAGCCTCGACGGCGGGCTCAACTCGCTGCTGCGCGACCTCGGCCTCGGCTTTCTCGCGCAGGACTGGTTCGGATCGCCCTCGTGGGTGCTGCCGTCGATCGCCGCGATCATCATCTACCACGAGCTCGGCTTCGGCGTGGTGCTGTTCCTCGCGCGCCTGCTCAGCTTGCCGGAGGAGGTCGATCAGGCCGCTCGGATCGACGGCTGCAACTGGTGGCAGCTGCGTCGCCAGATCACGCTGCCCCAGATGACGGGTGTGATCACCGCGTTCGTCACGCTCGAGCTGATCAACATGCTCTCCTGGGTCTTCGCCTACGTCTACTCGACGACGAAGGGCGGCCCGAACTTCGCCAGCTACGTGATCGAGCTCTACATCTTCGACAGCGCGTTCACATTCCGGGCTCCGAGCTTCGCGGCCGCCGCGGCCATCCTGCTGCTCGCCGCCAGCACCGTCCTGATCGCCGTGCAGGTGCGACGCACGTCGATCGAGGTGAACCCTGAGTAGGCGCGGGGGCAACGAGGCGGTCATGAACCGCGGCGGTCGCGGCATCGCGCAGGCGATGATGGTCGCGGTCGCGTTCCTGACCATCTTCCCGCTCTATTTCATCCTCATCAACGCGTTCAAGACGCGTGAGGAATACCTGACGAACCAGTTCCTGCCGCCGTCCGACCCGACGCTCGTGAACCTGCGCGAGGCGTTCCGTGACGGCCAGCTCCTGACGTGGATCGGCAACAGCATCATCATCACCGTCGTCAGCGTCGTGCTGGCGGCGGTCGTGTCGTCACTCGCCGCCTATCCGCTCGCGCGCTCGAGCTTCCCCGGCAGGCTGCCCTTCATCGGGCTGAACATCGTGCTCATGGTCGTGCCCCCGGTGGTGCTGGTCGTCCCGCTCTTCCTGTTCTTCGTCAACCTCGGGCTCGTCAACTCCCGGCTCGCGGTCATCCTCATCTACACGGGCCTGCTGATCCCGTTCTCGATCTACCTCCTGGTGAACTTCTTCGTGACGATCCCGCGCAGCCTCGAGGAGGCCGCGCGCATCGACGGCGCGGGATCGCTGCGCGTGCTCATACGTGTCGTCGTCCCGCTCTCGGCGCCGTCGATCGTGACCGTGGTGGTGGTGAACACCGTCTGGGTCTGGAACGAGCTGCTGATCGCGCTCGTCTTCCTGCAGGACGACAACGCGCGCACCCTCACCGCAGGGCTGACGTTCTTCCAGGGGCGCTTCCAGTCGAACGAGCCGCTCGTGATGACCGGCGCGCTGATCGCGACGATCCCGATGCTCGCGCTCTACATCATCGGCCAGCGCTTCTTCATCCGGGGACTCTCGACCGGCTTCGGAAAATGATCCACGACTACCGGGAGCTGCTGACCGCGCCCGCGCGAGCGCACATGCTGCCCGAGCAGATCCTCACGCGTTTGACCGAGCTGGAAGCCGCGTACCCGGAGATCGCGAACGCGTCCCATCCGTCGGCGGTGGTCGCCGAGGCGCGCAGGGGCGTGGCGGAGTGCCTGGGGCTGGCTGCGATCCCGCGCACCGAGAGCGCCGAGTGGCAGGTGCTCGCGGAGCTTCCGGGGGAGGGCTTCACGATCGAGAAGGGCACCTTCGAGGCGGTGCCGGGGCTCGTCGTGCCGGCGCACGTGTACCGCCCATCGGGTGCCGGCCCCCACCCCGGCGTGGTGCACTCGCTCGGGCACTGGATGGAGAACGCGCGGCTCGAGCCCGACATCCAGCGCTACAACGCGCGCCTGGCACGCGCGGGGATGCTCGTGCTCGCCTATGACACGCTCGGGCAGGGCGAGCGCCGGATCGGCTGGCATCAGCACGGCCAGCTCGCACCGCTGCTGGTGGGCTTCACGTCGCTGGGCGTGATGGTCACGGAGACGCTCGCCGCGCTCGACCTGCTGGCAGCGCGAGACGATGTGGATGCCGCACGTCTCGGCGTGACGGGAGCATCCGGTGGCGGCTTCGTCTCGACGTTCGCCGCTGCAGTCGACCGGCGCATCGCGGCGGCCGCGATCTGCTGCATCCTCAACACGCATCTCGGGCAAGTGCGCGATGCCGCTCTCGGCACCGGCTGGGATGGCTGGGTCGACCTCTGCAACCAGGTGCCGCGGCTCGCAGCGACTGCCTCGATGGGGCTCGTGCTCGGATGCGCCGCTCCGAGCCGTGTGGCCGTCGTCCACGCCGTCGACGACCCGCCCTTCCCGATCGCCGGCGCGCGCGCAGTCGTGCGCGAGGCCGCAGCGGTCTACGAGGCGCTGGGGGGGCGTGGTCGAGCCGACCTGGTCGAGGTCTCCGGCGGGCATGGCCTGCACCCCGCGATGCGCGATGCCGCCGCTGCCGCGCTGGCCTCGGCCTTCGGCCTGCCCGCGCCCGGAGTCGAGGCTCCCCTGGCGCTGCTGCAGTCGCCCTACGCAGTCACCCACGATGTCGCTCGCGCGGAGGAGTGGCTCGCGCAGACGCACGTGCGCGACCCCGCCCGGCTGCCCGGGGAGTCGCTGCCCGCGAACGTCGACACGAACTCCGTGATCGTCGCGCTCGCCCGCGCCCGGGCCGTGCAGCTGCGGCGCGGTCGTCAGCCGTCGCTCGCCCAGCTGAGGGCGCTGCTCGAGCCGCAGGTCGCGCCCGACGGCGTGCGCGGCGTCGTGACGAACCACGTCGTGCTCGGCGAGGGCTTCGGCCAGCGGCTCGCGCTCGATATCGCAGCGGGCGTGACGCTCGATGCGGTCTTCCTGCTCCCGTCGGAGTGGACGGACGTGACCCCCGGCGTTCTGATCGCGCTCGACGAGCGCGGCAAGGCCGGCGCGCTCGCATCGGCGGGCGTGGCCAGCGCGCGGGCACGGGGCTGGGCCGTGCTCGCTCCGGATCTGCGGGGCACGGGCGAGAGCGCAGCCGGCGAGTTCGAGCTCGCGACGGCGACCTGGATGCTCGACCGCGACCTGCTTGCGAGCCGCGTCGACGACACCCTCGCGCTCGTCCAGTGGCTCTCCGAGCGGTACTCCACCGGGCAGCAGATCAACGCGCGGCGCATCGCGATCTGGGGCCCGGAGGCATTCGGCCTCATCGCCCTGCTCGCAGCCGCGCTCGACGAGCGCGTGGCGGGGGCGGCCGGCGGGCCCTTTGCCCAGAGCCTCGAGGAACTGCTCGTCGAGAGCCCGGCGATCACGCCGATGGCGTTTTCGTTCGCTGCCCTGGAGACGTTCGACCTGGACGACCTCGCGCGTCTCGGCCGGCCACGGCAACTGCACGTCGTCGGGCGGGCGGGCGACAGCGCCGCCGCCGTCGGCGGCCTGCTCGACGCACTGGAGGCGTCCGCATGATCTCCGAGCTCACCGGCGGCATCTGGAGCTGCGAGCAGGACGACGGCCCTCGTATCGTGCGCGAGGTCGTGATCGCCGGCGACCAGGCCGTGCTGGTCGTCGACACGGGCCTGCCGGGCTCCGGCCGGGATGAGTTGCTCCCGCTCGTCGAGCGCCTCGGCGAGCGGGAGCTCATCGTCCTCATCACCCACCCCGACAGCGACCATCTCGGAGGCACGGCGGAGCTCCTGGCCGCGAAGCCCGGCGCGCGTGTGCTCGCGGGCGCGCTCGACGTGCCGCTCGTGGGCAACCCCGAGCGCATCGTGCGCGATCGCTACGCGCGCTTTGCCGTGCACGACGACGTGCCGTTCGGCGCGGCGGCGGAGGAGCGTGCGTTCCTCCGCGCCGGACCGGCGTTCACGGGCACCCAGGCTGTGCCTGCGAGCACCCGCCTGGAGCTCGGAGGCCGCGCGGTGGAAGTCATCCCGACACCGGGACACAGCCCCGGCCACATCTCGGCGTGGGTCCCCGATGCCGGCCTGCTCGCTGCCGCCGACGCGATCATGGGCAACGGCATCCCGACGCGCGACGGGCAGCTGATGATCGCTCCGATGTACGGGCCGCCGAACGACTACCGCGAGACGATCGAGCGCGTGCGGGGGCTCCCGGTGCGCACGCTCGCGACCGGGCACGAGCCGATCCTGCGCGACGAGGCGGTCGAGGCGTTCCTCGACATGAGCCGCGCGGCCAGCGACCGGCTCGCAGGGCTCGTCGAGGGTGCGCTGGACGACACGCCGCGCACGCTGATGGAGCTCTGCGGGCGCGTGCACGCGGCCTACGGCGGCCTCCCGGACGACCGCGTCGCCGATCTCGCGCTGACGGTCGACGGTCACCTCGCCGAGCTGGTCGCGGCAGGGCTGGCCGAGGTCGCGTCCGGCCCTCCGCGCCGCTTCCGGAGCCGTGCATGAAGGTCACGCGGATCCGGCAGACGATCGTCGCCATCCCCCAGCGGCGAGCGTACCGGTCGAGCTGGCGGCGCAGCGGCCATGGCACGACGGCCCTGCAGTCGGTCCTGGTCGAGATCGACACCGACGAGGGCGTCACGGGGATCGGCGAGTCGCCGGTCGTGTGGGCCGGGCAGGCCGGCGTGACACGGGCGCTGATCGCGGGCATCGAGCACCTCGTGGTCGGGGCGGATCCGCTCGAGACCGACATCATCCGCCGTCGTCTCTACGCCGAGACGGGCATGGCGCACCTCGGCACCCAGGGCATCTCGTGGGCGCTCTCCGGCGTGGACACCGCGCTCTGGGACATCGTCGGCCGCGTCGCCGGGCAGCCGCTGCACCGGCTCTGGGGAGGCGCGTGGCGCGACCGCTCCGCGTTCTACGCCGACCTCGTCCCGGGCGACCCCGAGCAGATGGCCGACGACGCCGTGGCATGGGTCGAGCGGGGCTTCAGGACGATGTACCTCAAGGTCGGCTTCGCACCCGACATCGACGAGGCGCGCGTGCGGGCCGTGCGCGCGGCCGTCGGTAGCGGTCCTCGCATTCGCGTCGACGCCAACGCGGCGTGGTCGCCCGCGCTCGCTCTGCGCATGCTGCAGCGGCTCAGCGCCCACGGGATCGAGTACGTCGAGCAACCGCTGCCGGCCGGGGATCCGGCCGAGATGGCGCGACTGCGGGCACGCTCCCCGGTGCCGATCCTGGCGCACGAGTCGAGTCTCTCGCTGGAGGGGTCGCTGGCGGTGATCCGCTGCGGCGGGGCCGACGCCCTGCAGCTCGACCCGCGCTTCGACGCGGGCATCGCGGGCGCGCGCACGGCCGCTCAGGTGGCCGAATCGGCGGGGCTGCCGGTCGTGACGCACACGTTCGGCGAGACCGGCGTCGGGACCGCGCTGATGCTCCAGCTGCACGCCGCGCACCGCAACTTCGTGCTCGACAACCAGACGTACTACCCCAACCTGACCGACGACGTGATCCTGGGCGGCCCGCTCGAGTTCGACGGCCCGTTCCTGGCGGTGCCGACGGGCCACGGCCTCGGAGTCGATCTCGACCGCGAGCGCGTGGCGCACTGGGCGGCCTATTACGAGAGCGAGGTCGCCGGCCGGCCGCCGCAGGAGCTCGGCGACCCCTACTACGACCGCGACTACCTCATCCGGCCGCACATCTGACCGCTCTCAGGCCTCGGGCAGTACCTGTCCGCCGTCCACGATGACGGTCTGACCGGTCACGTAGGCGGCCTCGCGCGAGGCCAGGAATCTCACGACCCAGCCGACCTCCTCGGCGGTGCCGAAGCGGCCCATGGGGATGGACGAGAACATCAGGCGCTGGTGCTCCTCGCTCGTCTCGGCGAGCCCCGGCGTCTCGATGTTGCCCGGCATGACGGCGTTGACCGTGACTCCGCTGCGGGCCAGCTCGACCGCGGCGGAGCGCATGAGACCGAGCATCGCGGCCTTGGATGCGCCGTAGTGGGCGAAGCCCACCTGGCCGGTGATCGGCCCGGTGATCGAGGAGGTCAGGACGACGCGACCGTAGCCACGCTCGAGCATCGCCGGCGTGCAGGCCTGCACCGCGTGGAGGGCGCCCTTGACGTTGATGTCCATGACGCGATCCCACAGCGCGTCGTCGATCGCGGCGAGCTCGGTGCTCGGATAGATGCCCGCGTTGGCGGCCAGGATGTCGATGCGACCGAACGCCGCGAGCGTCGCTGCGGCCAGGGCCTCGACCGAGCCGCGGTCGGTCACGTCCGTGGCGACCGCGAGCGCCCTCTCCCCCAGTTCCGACGCGGTGCGCTCTGCAGCCTCCGCGTCGAGATCGGCGATGACGACGCGCGCGCCCTCGGCGGCGAGCACGGTCGCGATGCCGCGGCCGATGCCGCGGGCGGCTCCCGTGATGACTGCGACCTGATCGGTGAGCGGCTGCATCGTGTGGACGATAGTCTCGTCGCCGAGATGCAGCGCTTCCTCGCGCGCGACGCGAAGTTCTCCTACAGCCCTGACCACGCCGCGATCGGCACCGTCGAACCTGGCGAGACGTTCGAGGTCGAGTCCGTCGAGGGCTTCTACAACTCGTTCGCCGCCGCCTCCGATTTCACGCCCGAGCGCTATGCGGAGGCCGAGAAGCTGAAGTGGGCGGTCACCGGCCCGATCGCCGTCGCCGGCGCACGGGCGGGCGATGCCGTCGCCGTGACGATCCACTCGGTCGAGGTGACGACGCCCGGCGTCGTCGTCTACGGCAGCTACACGGCCGAGGAGCCCTACGAGTGGTGGGACGACGAGAGCGCGTGCGCCGTCTACCCGGCCGAGGGGGGCTCGCTGCGCTTCGACGAGCGCACGACCCTCCCGACGCGGCCACTGGTCGGCTGCCTGGCCGTCGCGCCGGGCGAGGGCGAGCTGCACGCCAAGCTCCAGGGGCGCTTCGGCGGCAACCTCGATTGCCGCGAGATCAGGGCGGGCGCCACCGTCGTGCTGCCCGCGGCCCACGACGGCGGCGGGCTCTACTTCGGCGACTGCAAGGCGCTCATGGGCGACGGCGAGATCGTGGGGCCTCCCGAGGTCGGCGCGCTCGTGACCGCCAGCGCGGAGGTGCGCGCACGGCCCGCCTCGATGACCTGGCCGCGCATCGAGACGAGCGACAGCCTGACCACGCTGGTCTCCGGCAAACCGCTCGAGTGGAGCGCGCGCCAGGCCTATCGCGAGCTGCTCGAGTGGGTCGTCGAGGACTACGAGATCGCGCGCCCGCAGGCCGCGCTGCTGCTGGCGATGGTCGCCCAGGCCGGCATCTGCCAGATCAGCAACACCGACTACACGGCCTACTGCGTCGCACCGCGCGACGTGCTCGCGCCGTACGTTCCCTAACGGACGAGGCCGCGGCCGGCGACGAGGATCACGTGATCGACCACGCCGTCGCGCACGGCCAGCAAGCCGTCGTGCAGGTTGACGCAGCCGCAAGCGTGGTTCGGGATCACCTGCAGACGGTCGCCCACGGCCGGCCGCTCCGCCAGGGCGGAGACGTTTACGTAGCCGTGCTCCTCGTTGATCGTGTGCAGGTCGGCGTCCGGGAGGCCCACGATCGCTCCGTGCCCGCCTGCCGGGTGGTCGTCGGACGTGAGCGTCTTGGAGCCGGCGTCGATCACGATCTGATCGGGAACCGCGTCCGAGACGACGGTCACCGCGACCGTCAGGGCGCAGCGATCCAGCGTCCCGTCCACGCGGTCGAGCAGCGAGTAGGTGCCCGAGCGCAGCTCGTTGACGCAGGTCTCGTGCGTGAGGTAGCGCGACGGCGTCGAGCCGCCGGAGATGCGATCGCAGCGCAGGCCCGCGGCGGTGAAGGCATCGCGCGTCGCTCGCAGCAACTCGTCGACGGCCTCGATGCGGGAGCGCACGGTCGCAGCATCGCCGCGCGAGTGGCCCGGGTAGCAGCTGATCCCGGCCACCTCGACGGCCGGGAGGCGCGTGAGCGCCTGCGCCAGCGCGAGCGCGCCTGCCGTCGTGGTCTGGCCGGTGCGGTGCAGCCCGACGTCCATCTCCACCAGCAGCGTCGCGCGCGCCCCGCGGCGGTCGAGGGCGGCTGCGAGGCCCTCGGCCGCGGGAAGTCCGTCGACTGCCACCGTCAGGTCCACGCCCTCGGATGCGATGCGAGCCAGGCGCTCCCACTTGTCGGTGCCGAAAGGCGGGTAGTGCACGAGGATGCGCGGCGCGCCGGCCTCCTGGAAGACCTCGGCCTCGCCGGTCTTCGCCACCGTCAGACCGCCGGCGCCGAGCTCGAGCTGCCGCAAGCCGATCTCGGGTGACTTGTGCGTCTTGGTGTGCGGCCAGAGCGCGATGCCGTGCTGGTCGCAGTAGGACTGCAGGTCCGTGAGATTGGCCTCGAGCCGGTCGAGGTCGACCATCGCGACCGGCGTCTCCACCTCGTCCACGGGCCGTCCCACCTGCGCGGCGAGCAACTCGAGCGTGCGGTCGGCTCCCGTGCGCATCGCGCTTGAGCATAGTGAAATGGGCGTCCGCGCGGTAAGCTCCGCCCATGGGCCTCGAGAATCCAATGCACCTGCTGGTGCTCGCCGTGATCATCCTGCTGGTCTTCGGGTCGTCTCAGCTCCCGAAGATCGCCCGTTCGGCCGGCAAGCACGCGCGCGAGGCCAAGGACGGCATCACGTCGTTCAAGCAGGAGTTCGACCACGGCCTGGGCGAGAACAACCCGCTCGACGACGTCGCCGAGACACTGCGCTCCGCGAATCCCAAGACGATCGCGCGCGACGCCGTCAGCAAGGCGACGACCACCAAGAAGCCGCCGGTCCCGCCGGCCGCTCCGCCGCCCTCTTCCTGACGGCTCAGCTGCGCGTCACCATCTGAAGGGCGGCACCCGTGCCGCCGTCGATGCGCACGGTCGCGCCGTTGATGTGCGCCGCGTCGGGCGAGGCCAGGAACGCCACCGCGGCGGCCACGTCGTCGGCGGTGGCGAACGCGCCGCTTGCGGTCGTGCGCCATTCCGCCGGGTCATCGCCCGCCATGCCGGGCAGCGTGTTGCCCGGGCAGACGGCGTTGGCGCGGACGCCGTGCGGCGCTCCCTCGGCGCCGAACAGCTCGGCCAGCGTCACCACGCCCGCCTTCACGACGGAATAGGCCGGTATGCGGTGCGACCCGCGGATCGCCGAATCGGACGAGATCAGCACCATGACGCCGCCGCCCTGCCGGCGCATCGGCGCGAAGAGGGCGCGCCCGTAGCGGAACGTCGAGGTGAGGTTCGTCTGCACGAGCAGCTCGAGCTCCTCGTCGGTCGTGCCGGCGAGCGGGCCTTCGACGAGCACGCCTGCATTGCCCACGAACAGGTCGACGCGCCCGCCGAGCCGCTCCAGCGCGAATGCGACCGAGGCGTCGCAGGCCGCGCGGTCGGTCGCGTCCGCCTGGAAGAACACGGCGCCCGTCTCGCGCTCGAGCGCCGCGGCGCGCTGCTCGTCTCGGCCGCAGAAGACGACCTCGTCGCCGTTCGCCCGCAGCCGGCGCACGATCGCGGAGCCGATTCCACCGGTGCCCCCGGTGACGAGCGCCGAGCGGCTCATCGCGCGTGCTCGGCGTCGACCGTATTCGCGCGCAACGCTGCGCGCATGCCGCCGTCGACCAGCAGGTCGGCTCCCGTGATGGTGCGCGCCTCGTCGCTCGCCAGGAACGAGACGGCCGCCGCGACGTCTCGTGCGTGCACGAGCCGTCCGAGCGGCGGGCGCGTCCACCCCGAGGTGTCCGGCAGCGTCTCACGACCGGCCACCATGGTCACCATCCCCGGCTCCGTGTCGCCGGGACAGACCGCGTTCACGCGCACGCCGTCGGGCCCGGCCTCGACTGCGAGCATGCGCGTGAGCATGATCACCATGCGCTTCGAGACGGAATAGGCGGCGATCGGCGTCTCTCCCCACACCCCGGCGTCGGACGCGACGAGCACCATCGAACCGCGCGACTCACGCAGCACGGGCAGGACCTCCCGGGCGTAACGGAACGGCGCCACGAGGTTCGTCCCGATGACGGTGTCCCACTGCTCATCCGAGGTCTCCGAGAGCGTGGCCTCGCACAGCACGCCGGCGTTGAGGACGACGATGTCGAGCCCGCCGAGCTGCCGGACGGCGGCCTCGACCGAAGCACGAACTGCCGCGGGGTCGAGCGCATCGGCGCGCACGAAGCCCGCGCCCGTGCGGCGCGCAACAGCCTGGCCCCGCGTCTCGTCGCGCCCGGTAAAGACAACGCGCGCGCCATCCTCACAGAGCCGGCTGACAACCGCCTCGCCGATGCCCGACGTGCCGCCCGTAACGAGCGCCCGCTGGTCGGCATGCCGCTGCATCGGAGCAATTCAACCACGCCGAGCACCATCGGGGTCTGACCCCGCCAGGCGGGGCCTGACCCCACGTGGCGGGACGTGGCCCCCGCCTGTCCGGCGAGGCCGCAAAGCATCTAGGCATGCGGAACGGGCCGGGTTCTCGCGACCTCGTTTGCGCGAGACCTTGTCCGTCGCGTGCACGCCTGCGTACCTCCGAAACCGCATAACCAAGCCGATCGCCACCCTGGGGTCAGGCTCCGCCACTTGGGGTCAGACCCCGCCTGGCGGGGCCAGACCCCAAAGGGCGTCAGACCGCAAAGGGCGTCAGACCCCAAAGGGCGTCAGACCGCAAAGGGCGTCAGACCCCAAAGGGCGTCACGGCTGGGGCGCTAGGGGGAGCTCGCTGGGCAGGCCGAAGCTCGGGAATACGCCGGGCGTCACGAAGCCCGTTACCGAGGCGATGCGGTTGCCGCGGAGCTGCAGGACGTCGAGTACGCCTGGCAGGTAGCGGGTTCCGTCGGGGCTGAGGCTGTAGCAGCCGATTGCGAGCTGCCCGTTTGCACGGGTCGCCGCGTGGCGCCACGGGTCGGCCAGGGCCTGATCGCGCAGGAAGACGGCGATTGCGGCGGGGCGGTCGTACCAGCTCGGGATCGGCGGCATCGACCAGGTCGCGTCCTCGGTCAGCATGGCCACGACGGCCGCTACGTCTCCGCGCTCCATGGCGTCCATGTAGGCGCGCACGATCGCCTCCAGCTCACGCTCACCGAGCGCGCGCAGGGTCGCCTGCTGGCTCTGCGCGGGCAGCCGCTCGCCGAGCGCCCTGCGTGCACGCTGCAGTGCGCTGTTCACGGAGGCGACTGTGGTGCCGAGCGACTCGGCCACCTCGCGCGCCGAGAAGCCGAGCACCTCGCGCATGATCAGCGTCGCGCGCTGACCCGGCGGGAGCACCTGGAGCGCCGCGACGAACGCCAATTCGACGCTCTCACGCTGCTCGTAGCGCGCCGCCGGAGCGGCGAGGCCGTCGGCGAGGCCGAGACGGGCGTCCGGATACGGCTCGATCCAGATCGGCTCGTCGAGTGGAGGCTCATGCCTGAATTGCGGGTCGCTCGACGGGCCGTAGGCCATGGGCAGCACCCGCGCGGGACGCCGCTCGATCGCGTTCAGGCAGGCGTTGGTCGCGATCCGGTAGAGCCAGGCCCGCAGACTGCTGCGGCCCTCGAAGCGCGGCAGGCCGCGCCAGGCGCGGAGCATCGCGTCCTGGACGGCGTCGTCGGCGTCGTGGATCGAGCCGAGCATCCGGTAGCAGTGCGCGCGCAGCTCGCGCCGGTGCGGCTCGACGAGCGCCGCGTAGGCGCTCTCGTCGC
>Ga0207683_10000106_pt1 | contig 68252 bp, 94 predicted proteins | sample KBSM73metaG_FD_184333 | JGI IMG/M metagenome (GOLD analysis project Ga0207683, IMG submission 184333) | Miscanthus rhizosphere microbial communities from Kellogg Biological Station, Michigan, USA - KBS M7-3 metaG (SPAdes) (version 2) | ecosystem: Host-associated > Plants > Roots > Rhizosphere >...
CATATTCGAGGTCGGCCTTGTCTCTCTCCCGCTTAAGGCCATCGCGTTCCTTTTCCAAGCGCTTGGTCTCGGCGGTAGCATTCAAGTCTTCTTGGAAGCGTGCCGTCTCCCAGCGATCGTGCTCCACCTGCGCGGCTTCGATCTGGCTTTTCAGCATGGCCAGCTGATTGGTTCCAAGCCGCACGGTCTCTTCGAGCCGGATTATGCTGCGGTCCAGTTCCTTGGTTAGCTCGTCAGCCTTACGGCTGCGGCGCTCCCACTTGTCGAGGTCGAGGACGGCCGAGAACAGGTCCAGCTTATCGCGGGGCGGGAGCTCGAGAAATAGCGGCCGGCCTTGGCCCATCAGGATCGTGTGAGTAAACAGATCGAAGCCAACGCCGAGCGTAGCGTCGATGCGTTCCTGGTTCACGACCTCGCCGTTCAGCAAAAGGCGGTTAGGAAAGGTGGTGCGGGTCACACGATGGCGCACATCATCGCAGCGGAATAGCACGGTGACGCGGGTTTCCCGCGCTCCCGTCCACGGCTTGATGTCGGGGTTGCGTAGGTTGTCCACAGTCTTGCCGTACAAGCACCACACAAGCGCATCCCAGAGTGAGGACTTGCCGGCACCGTTTGAGTGCAGGCTAGGCTCCAGCTCGTTCTTGCCGGCAACGAAATGCAGGCCGAGACCTTGCGAGGCTAGGTCGAGCTTAACCGGGCCTTTGAAGGCCTTGAAGTTGTGGATGACTATGCGGCGGAAGCTCAGGTTCATTTCGTTCCCGTACAGAAGGCGACGCCAATCATTGCGCCGATGGCGAACCAGAACACGCCAATAAAGGCAATTTCCCACCAATAGAACTTCAAAGACTTCATAGCAACTGAACTCCGGTCTTCGTAGTCACCTTATCGAGACCAACTGCGCTCGAATATTCTTTGACGAGCTCTTCATCGCTCTTGCGATCGACGGCCACCGGACGCGCGCCCGCCTTGTAGTGCACGCGCGGCAGGATCGAGTTGACCACGAAGCCCTTCTCCTGCGCCCAAGTCGAGATCGTCTGCCGTGTCATCGGCCAGTCCGCAACATCGCGGTACTTGAGATTGACCCGTATCTTGAGGATGTCCCCGGGCCTGCAGTTAGGGGCCTTGCGCTCCTCCGGGTTCGCCAACTCCACGAGACGCTTCTGCGGGACCAGCTCGCCCACCGGGAACGAGGTCCAAGTGTGATTGGGCTTCACGAGTAGGAGGCGAGGCTCGAAGTCGTCGCCAAAGTCGATGCGGTAAGGAGCTCCCACATACACACACTTGCCGAGCATCTGCGGCACATGCACATCACCGGCAATCACGGCTTCGGCCGGGCAGGCCTCGAGCGGGACGCCGCGCAACTTAGTGGCATTGCCGCCGAGCGCGCCTTCGAAGGTGTTATGAGCGTAGGCAAGTGGAGCCGTCTTGCGCTCGCTCCAGTCGCGGACATGATCCGTGGTGTGGGGCAGAAACAGCGTGCCCTGCTTGCGGATAACGTGCGAGACAAAGCGCAGGCCGGGGATGCGGTTGAGGAAATGAAAGAAGGGGTTGTTCTCGTCCTCGTAATCGTGGTTGCCCTTGAGGATGATGATCTCGGGCACGTGGCTGGTCAGCATATGGAAATGACTGACGACCTTATTCACAAGCCAAGCCGAATGCCGGTCCTTCTCGTCGGTGATGTCGCCCACCACAATCATGCGGTCGGGCTTGCGATCTTCTAGCAGACCCGGAAGCGCGTCGGTGAAGAACTTATGCCGGTATGAGTCGCGCGGGTTGTCATTCAGATGGGGATCGCCAACGACGAGGTCGGTCATCGCCGTAGCAGCCAGCCAGTGAAGAAGAACCATCCTATGATGATTGCGAACGCGATCGCCCCAGCGATAATTACCGTGAAGGGACCTATGCACTCACCTCCTGGGCACATCTATCCCTCCTTGCCCAAGAGGGCGGCGCGGGCTGCCGTTACCCGTTCGTTTGCAGCCTTGGCCATCGGGCTTCCGTATCTGGTCAGCTTGTCCCACTCCATCAACAAGCCTTCCAGCGCCGCCCGCAGCCGTGCGTTTCAAGCCAACTGGCTTTCCACTTCTCACGGTCGGCCGTCAGCCGCTCGATCTCGGCGGCGGCCTCAACAATGTCGGTCATGGCTTTTGAACTCCTCAGTGCGCAAGTAACCAGATAGCGTACAGCCATGCCGGTGACGTGGCGAAGATCACGCACATCAAATAGAAGGCGATGCCTGAGATATGGTCCATCTCTTAACTCGTAATGCCACGGGGTTTAATATGGCCTAAACTGCGATCGTGTGGAGCGGCAAGAATATCTTCGAACAGCGTAACATCAAAGCCCTCGGCACGAATGAGTGGTGGAGCCCAATGTGCCACATGGTCCGTGCGGCTGATGACCAGAACCGGCCAGCCGTTCTGCCTGCAGATAATCATCGGATCGCGACCGTACTTGCGCGCCTCGCTCCGGGCTAGTTTCCAGAACTCGTGCAGCTTGCCCAGTCCCTTGATGAGGAAGCCCTCGAGGTTGAGGTGCGCCACATGCTTGCATTCCACGAACCACTGATTGCAGAATGCATTGCCCTCTTCCGCCACGGCAGTTATGTCGCCAGCCTGCCGGACCTTGCCGCGTGCTCGCGTTGCACGCCCACCTGACATCGCACTGCGCCAGAAGCAGTCAACCTTCTGGCCATCGGTAATCCAAAGAGAGAGGCGGCGACAAACTTCGCGCTCAAACGCCGAGCCTTTCTGTTTGCCGCCGCCCTTACGCATTAGTCTACCATATGCTCTTCTTCTTCCTCTCGCTCGTGAGAGGGTCGCACGCCACGCAACATAGACATCAAGGTACCAGGCGCCCAAGTATCGCGAGGCACCCGGGAGCCTCCAACCGTGAAGGTGTTGGCCTTAAGGTACCAATACGGCCCGTGCTCACCTTCTCGTGGTTCCTCGTCCTTCACATTACGCCAGACATTACGGACGGTTTCCCACGCCAAGACTCGCTTGGGATTAGCCGGATCAACCTGGGCCACGTACGCAGCCACAATTCCTCCGTCCCGAAGTAGAGCCTTGGCGGCTAGAAGGTCTTGCTCACTCAGGGAAAAGTCATTTCCCTTCTGAGACTTGACCTGCAGGATAACCAGACGGCGAGCCGCCTTATTCAGCAAGACCGTGTGAAGTCCGCTAAAGGCGCACGCCTCAAGGTCGGCTTCATCAAGCGCCTTGTAGTCTGGATCCGTCTGAACGTGTCTCAACATAGCAGTACGCATTCTCATTTCTCCATCATCACAATTCCGTCCTAACACGTCTTTTCCCTCCTGGACGGCTAAAGAGGAAAATCAAATCACTCGGTACCTCCGGTCCCACCATTGATATTCTTCAATCCGCAAAATCTTACGCGACGCTGCGTCGAAGTAGATCCGTGAGTCTCTTGGCACATGCCTAATGTCACCGTCGAATGGAAAGATCGCCCGCACGCCGCCCATTTCGTTTGGCTCAAAACGCCACTCCTTGAAGTCTTCAACGACGTAGAGACTGACCGGCGAGTCCCAGAACCACAGACCAGTAATTTGTATTCTAGAAGTCATATTTACGATGCGTCGGCAAAAACGAGTTTTCTACCTCGTACCACCTAGTCTCGATGGTGGAGTGGATGTTACGCGCAACTTTACGGTAGGCCCCGTTGCTCTCCTTGGCGGTCTCTCGCAGGAAGCCCTTGTAGTCAGACGGCACTCCGGCCCGGCCTAGTGACTTTGCCATTTTTAGCCAAGCACAGCAAGCCTCTAAATCATCAATCCCGTAGCCGAACCGGATCGAAAACTCAGCCTCGCGGAAGGGTAGCGCAACCTTGTTCTTTTCCAGCTTGCCTCGAACCTTGACACCAGTAACCCGTTCGATGCCGCTGATAGTTCGCTTCAGCTGGCCGAGCTGGGCAAGGTAAAGGACTTGGCTCGCATAGAAGTCAAGCGCATGACCGCCGCTGCGCGTGGTCTTTCGCATCATGAAAGTCGCGCCAATGTTGTCGCGAATTTGACTGACGATCATCAGAGTAATCTTGGCATCATGGAGGGTGCCAGCAATGCGCCGGAACATCTCACTCATATTCTTAGCCTTCTTGGCGCCGTAGCTGCCCTTGTCCATATCGCGCGCCATTTCCTCGCGATCGGATAGCGCATCCAGCGAGTCGAGGATGTACAGGCAGCGTCCCTTGCGCCTAGCGGTGTCGCTTAGATCGTCGAACATATCCTCAACCGTGTCGAGGCGCTCCCGGCCGAAGTCCACGCGGTTGATTGGCATCCCAAGCGCAGCCGCATACGAGGGCAGGAATGCCGCCTCGCTCTCGCGATATTTGATCCGGGCGCTGGGGTACTTGATGGCATAGTTGGCAGCAGCCTCGATGCACAGCAAGGTCTTGCCGGTCGACTTATCCCCGACGATGTTGCTGATGAGGTCTTCTGCCCATCCTCCACCTAAGGCGAGGTCCAGCAGCTTGGAACCGGAGGGGATGAAGGCAACGTCTTCCTTCGGGCGGGCGAAATAGTTCCGCCGGCCCGAAGGGGTTGCTGCATCTAAGCGAGGTCTAGTCACCGATTGGCTCGGCGTCCCTCACGACCACCCGAACGGCGCTTGGGCGGTGGTGCATCCTCGTCTTCATCGTCGTCCGTCTGGTCGTCGACTTCCTCGTCCTCGTCCTCGTCGACCGTAGCCCTCGCCTTGAGCTTCTTGCGCTTAGGCGGAGCGTCATCCTCTTCGTCCTCGTCTTCATCCGCAGGCGCAGCCCGCAGCTTGCGCCTGGGTTTGGGAGCGTCGTCCTCGTCCTCGTCTGCGTCATCGTCGTCGTCAACCACTGCGGCCTTCTTCTTGCGAGACGGAGGCGCATCTTCCTCATCCTCGTCCTCATCGCGCGCAGTGAGCCTCCGCCGTTTCTTTGGCGGCGCATCGTCTTCCTCCTCCTGGTCTTCATCCTCGTCCTCGTCCACAGCCTGCATCTTGGGCCGCTTCTTCTTGGGCGGCGGCTCGTCCTCGTCCACCTCGTCCTCGTCTTCGTCCTCATCGCGCGCCGTCAGCTTAGCGCGCTTCTTCTTAGGTGCAGCCTCGTCCTCGTCCTCGTCTAGGTCGGGATCGCGCCCACCGGCGAGGCCGCTGACGATCTTCTCCAGATAGTCCTCAGTCTTGATCTCGAGGCATTTCGGCACCGGGTTCTTGGTGATGAAGGCCAAAATCTCTTTGGTCACATCCGGATCGGGATTGATCGGGCAGGTGGCCGTCATCATCGGCAGGTATCGCGTCTGCAGCATCTGACCGGACTTCTTGACCCGGATATCGAAGCCTTTAGTCGGGTGGTCGATCATCGAGGCCTTGCCGGTCTCGGTGTCGTAAATCAATCCGCAGATATCCTTGTAGAGCGTCGGCGGCATGGCGTAGAGCTGCGGCCTGTCCTCAAATTCACGCGAGCGGCGGTCGATTACCCAGCACACCATCGTCTCTCGGGCCGAGTACTTCTTGGCGCGTTCCTCGTCCTGATCGCGAGACGCTTGCAACGCTTCCTCGCAGATCGGACAATCCAGTGGCTCAAACCATGCCTCATTTTTAGCAAGGCAAACGTACGAGCCGGAGTTGGCGGCGATGTACTGATGCGCCCAGACGACGCAGGCAAAGTCATCATGCGGCTTCCACGTAGCCGGAAGAATGCGGAACCGATTGTCGCCTTCCTGCAACTTGCTCAAGTGCAGGTAATTATCCTTGAAGAGGATATCGTATTGCCGTCCTAACCGCCGCTCCGTCTGCCGCCTAACGAAAGACGACTTGGCCGGGACGTACTCAAAGCCTGTACCACCGCCGCCATTATCACGGCGCAGATTACCCACGCGCTTATTTACCATCGCCTACCTCCTACTCGTTTTCTTGGTCTCGGCGCCTACTGGCGCGGACACCGGCTACGGCCGAATCGCGCAATCTGGACTCGGAGCCGCGAACCGGGTCCGCATAGTAGTTAGAAATATGCAGCTGGACTAACTCTTTGAGCATGTCTCGACGATGGATATACGCTTCCTTCAATGCCTGCAAAGTCTCAACCTTGGCGTTGCACTCGGTTACTAGGTCGGCGGCGCGCCTAACCGCTGGCGCATCCATGACGAGGGATGCGCACTTAGCTTCCGTGAGGCGGGCTTCCAGTTCCTCCGCCTCCGTCCTAATCGTAATCTCAGTCTCAGCCTGAACCCGCTTGTGCGCCACCTTGGCGCTTTCGTACTCACCGCGAGCGCGTCCTACCGCCTTGGCAATCTGATAGAACAGCTCAGGCTGGTTGCGGCAATCCCGCTGCAGCGCATGCTCGTCTATCGTCAGGCCTTCCTCGTACTCGACGAGAGTTGGCGTCGGATCACGCCGCGCTGGCGGATTGAGTCGTTGCCGTTCTGGCATGGGAGCCTCTTAATTGAAGACGATGCGCCCAACCGCGAGCCAAAGCAAGGCGTAGCGCTCGCCCTTATCCTGGTTGTAGGGAATGGAGCACAAATTGCTAAGCACATGCAGCAAATACTGCGCCCGGTCGTCGCTCTTGGCGCCACGCAAAGCCTTCTGCGTATAATTCACGGCCACGATACGGACGCCCTCCGGGTCTTCTTCGTTCTTCTGTATCTGCTCCAGCAGGTAGCTGCATTTAGCCCAGCTTAGCTTGCCGCCAGCGACGAGGTATCGGCTTAGCTCAATCGCATCAACGCCAGCTGCAATCTTATCGAGTGCGCGCTCGGCCGCGTCTAAGTCAGGCTCACTACGGACCTTCTCGAGGTAGACTAAAGCCTGCCGGGGACTGCCTTGCGCCTCTCTAGCTATAAGCCCCACCACGCCCTTCGGCAAAGCGATCTCAGCCTTGACCGCAACGTTTTCCACCAGCTCCCGGATTTTGTCCTCGGCAATCAGGTTCAGGTTGAAGGACATCGCCCGGGTCTGCACCGTTGCCGGTATTTTCATGGGGTTGGTGGTACAGAAAAACCAATAGACGTGCTTAGGTGGTTCCTCGGTGGCCTTGAGCAAGCTTTGCCATGCCTGTGAACTCAGGCTGTGGCACTCGTCCACGATAATGCCACGCACCGGCGAACCGAAGGCATGGTAAACCGTCATATCCTCCACCGCGCGCATGTCCTCCACGCCGGTGTACTTGCTGGCATTGATCTCACTAACGCCGAACGGCGCAATACAGCCCAAGGTCTTGCAGCCGATGCGCGCTAGCGTCGTCTTGCCTACTCCACTCGGTCCCACGAGCAGGAAGGTCTGCTGCCGCTTAGCCTTGATGGCGTTGTAGAACGCCATCACCTGATCCTCGTTCCCCAACACATCCTTGAAGCGGGTTGGTCGGAACCGCGTATGCAGCGAGTCGGTCTCGTCGAGTGCTCCGGTCACGTTAGCTCCTTCCTTTCAAGTCGTTCCCTCTCCTGGCGCCGTGCATACAGGTTTGCCAAGGCCCATCGCAGCGCCTCGAAGCGAGAAAAGCCAAGCCGTCGCATGCAACGATAAAACCGCCAAACTTTCATTCGAGCTCCCGCCATCCTCCGCCCTTAACCGACTCAAACTTTCCCGCCTCTTTCATCTCTCCCCAATTAGGACCTACCTTCATTTCCACCTCCAGTGGCACGTTGATCCAGTCGAGGTCGAGGCGTAGCATCTCCGTGATAATCAGTTCCGAATATTCGTCTATCTTCTTATTCGGCATGATGAAGGTGAGATCGTCGTGTATTTCCATGGTGCAGGGAATGCCCAGCCTTGCGACGCGCACCATGGCGCCGCAGACGATACGCGACTCGTCCGACTGGATCGGGCTGTTGATGAGCTCGTTGTGGATGATAGGGGCTCGCCGCCGGAAGCCGCTTAGTCCGGTCACATATCCCGTCTGGTAGTAGGAGCGCACGAGCTGTTCCTGCCAAGCCTTGATGTCGGGAAACTCATTCCAGAACGCACGCTGCAGCTTATCGGCGGTGTTGACCTCGATACCAAGCGAACGGGATATGGACTTGGGACGGGCGCCAAAGAATGAGGGGAATACAAACTTGTTCTTGGCCTGATGCCGGTGCTTCTTGAAGAGGGCCTTGTCCTTCTCCAGCGCGCTGCGATTGGCCCAACGTGGGTCTAGCTTAGCGAGCCGCATCATCCAGTCGGTATGGATGTCATAGTGCTCATGGAAATGTTTGACGAGCGCGGCATCCTTACTCTCCATCGCCACGTTGCGAGCCTGGATGCCAGCAAAGTCAAACGCCACGACGGTGTAACCTGGGCCAGCCGATACCTGCGTGCGGGCTTCGATCGCGGCCGGATCGCGCATAGGCCAGTTCTGCGTGTTGGGTTCCTCACTCGACGTTCTCCAGGTGCGAGTTTTCGTGGTGCTGATAATCGGGTGCATGTAGCCATCGTCCTGCACATGCCCCTCCCCCCGTTGTACTGGCTTGATGTAGGTGGAAAGGATTTTGTTGGTCTTCCGCCAGCGCAGAACCAGCTTGATGATCGGGTCGTCGATTTCCCTTAGCGTGGCCTCGTCAACCTGCATCCCATTTTTCTTTTCGAATTGGGACAGGCCTAGAACGAGGACGAGATAACGGCGAACATCGTCTAGCGCGGATGGTCGGAAGGTGCCCCCAGTGCGGCGCTTGTACAGCTGCGCCTGGGGATTGCTCTCGATCGTCCCTTCGATCTTGGCCAGCCTGCGCTCGTACTTGGTCATGAGCGCTAGATTGGTTTCCTCGTTTATCGGTACGCCGTTTAGCTGCGTGGGGACCACTGCCACGGTGCGCTCGAGTTGATGCCGGTAGACCTCCATCAGGCCTTCGTCCCTGAGTCGCTTCTCCTGCACGTTGAAGACGAGACGGGCGTACTTGGCGTCCAGGGCATTGTAGCGCAGGACGTTTTCTAGTGGGGCATCGTCGAGTGTATTGCGGTCGAGGTTGTCGATACTCTTGATGCTGAAGCCGAAGTATTCCTTGATCAGAAACTCGAGGGACAAGGTCCATGGGCGCTCGTCGAGGATGTAGGCTTGGCTCGCGGTGTCGCCCCAACCGGTGTTCCAGATGACTTCATCGCCGAACCAAGTGGCGCTCCATTCGATTTCGAACGGGAGCTGGTGGGCCACGAGCCTGCGCTTGAGTCCCCGGCTTAGGAGGAACCTAGCTAGTAAGCCGTGGACGGTCCTGAGCAGCTTAGGCGTCCAGCCCGTGCGCTTGTGGGAGAGCGCGATGCCTACCACACGCTTGCTACCGGCAAAGGCCACGCTCAGCAGCTTAGCCGCCTTGGCATAAGGCCTTATGGCGTTGGTCTCGTAGTCAAAGCCGGACACAGACTCGGCATCGAGCTCGGCTAGGAAAGCCTTGACGCGCTCGAGGTCAGCCTCGCCTCCATGCCCGGTAATGATCTCCAGTCCGCGCAGCGCTTCCTTTTCATCATGGACGATGGCAGCTGGCAGGCGGTCGAGCTCCCGGAGGGCGCGCTTGATCTGAAACGCCAGCGCAAACTCGTCCTCGGACTGGTACGGGCCGGGGTGATATTCCGGCTTGCTTCGTAGGATCGCAGCCGGGTGCAGGAATGGGTAGTACCAGCAGACGTGCTCGCCGACCTTGACCGGGATGCGCCGCCCGCACCACTTGCTAATCCCGGTCTCGCCTATAAGCCAGTTGAGCGGGACGTTGCCAAACCCGAAGATGGCCTCGGGCTGCGTGGCCTCGATGTCGCGGATGACCGAGGGGCGGCAGGCTTCGGTCTCGATCGGACCGGGGGTAGCGTCCTTGCCGGGGTAGCAGCGGATCACGTTACCCCACCGGACTAGCTCCTGCACCTCCGGCTTCAGGTAGCGCTTCAGCAGCTTACCGGACGGGCCTACAAACGGACGGCCTAGCCTGTCCTCCTCCGAGCCGGGAGCCTCGCCTAGAACGTAAATGACCGGCTCACGCGAGCCGGTCGGCTTCATCTTGGGGCTACATATCTTGGCGTCGTTGAGAGGGCATACCGTGCATTCGTTCTTGTGCAGAAGGTCCTTAGAAAAGCCAGCAGCAGTCGCGAGCGCGGTGCGCCCGCCGAGCGAGAAAAATCCCATAGCTTCCCCTTCTAGGTTGGTCGTCCTAGGGAAACGCAAACTAAGAAGGTGGGAGGTCTACGCAGTACTGCAGGATACGAGATAGACGGATTGGCCCTTCGACATAATAACGCAAGGGCCGTGCACCATCATCTTGTCGTAGTCTTCCGCCTTCTTAAGCAGCTTTGGTTCCAGCTTGACTTCAAGCCTGCCAGCTCCGTTGTGCGGATAGGGTAGCTCATCGGTAACTTCTTCGGTGTCGGATTTGGACTTCAGCACCATCTTGCCGTTATCGATTATGACGTGGGTGAGCCTGCGTTGAGCGTCGCACACAATGCACGCTCGCTCTAACGCTGCATGTAAAGCGCCTGGGACTTTTACAAGTTTAGAAGAGTGGCCGCGAGGCAGATGGTAGTCCACAGTGCCCTCGAAGTTCAAGGGATTTCTACTCTCTAGTAACCGGCCATATAGGCGGGTCTTTCCTGCGGTGAAGAGTGCGTACCTAGTCTCGCCGGCAATTCCAACTTCGAAGTCGCATTGTATTTTCTTGGCGCGGTAGAGCGCAATCATCTGTTCGCAGAACTTGGTCGGGACGATGGCGCGCGCATCCAGCTGGATGGTTCCCTGGTCGAGCTTGCTGCGGCTGATGGTGGCGCCGTCGGTGGCGTAGAGCGTGACGTTGTTGTCCTTAGGCTCCAGCGTAATACCAAGCTGCTCGATGGTCGAGGTGTCACGGCCAACAGAAATGAGGCAGTGGGACACGGCGTCAATCAGCTTCTCCATCGACGCTTCCGGGAGCGGCTCCCGGCGCGACGGCTTAGGCATATCGAAAACGAAGTTGGGTTCAAGCATGGCGAGCTTGAAGTTGGTGCGTCTGCCGTGCTTGACCACGAGCTCGCTGGTGGAGCCGGTCAATTCGATCTTGTCTTCCTTATGCTTTGATGTAGACGTACTCTTGACCTTGAGTAGCTCCAGGAACTTGCCGGGGACTGCGCCCCGAAACTCGGTCTTCATCGGCACCTGCATGCCGATCTGATCGTTGTAGGCCATCAAGTGGTTGCCGGTGAACCAGTAGTGCGTCAGCAACGGAATGAGTTGGTTGACGGCCAGGGCAGGCTCGACTTGCTCAAGCCTATTAATCAGCACCTGCGGTAAGATTGGCTCCGACATTCTCCTGCCTCCCTAACTCTAAAATGCGCTTGGCGATCGATCGCCCGCGGTGCGCCACATAGCGCGGATTATCCCAGTCAATCTCGACGCCCACCGGAGGTCGGTTGCTGACCACTCTTCCCTCCATCGCATACTTCTCCAGTATCTCAGGACGCTTCTTGATCTCATAATACGAGAGCAGATGCAGATCGGCCTTGGCTTCTAGGAGGGCGGCGCAGCAGTCGGAGTCATACGCGGTCGAGAACACAAAGTTGAGGTGCTTGGTATTCGGCACCTTGTTGGAGGCTAGCAGCTCCGCCACCGCCTTCTTGTCGCGGTCCATTCCGAACGGCAGGTGGCGGTCGAAGCGAACATGCACGAGGGCCTCGGACACCCGCTGGTAATAGACCGCGAGCGCACGATAGCGGATGCGGTCTGAGTAGCGTGCCATGCCGACATTGACGCCGACCTCTTCCTCGAGGAAGCGCCGGATCAAAGCTTGATGCATGGGACCGTTGAAGTGCACCGAGTCGAACTGCCGATCCTGCCCATGCTTGGACACCTGCAGGTTGCCGCTCATAGTGATGAGCTCGGGTGGCTTGAGATAGTCCGGGCGGCCGTTCGGAAAGTTAGGCCAGCGCGGAACGTACATCTTGCCGTAGGCGGCGGCAATCCTCCAACCGGCGCTGTCCACCGAATAGTAGGGATGGAGGCGAAGCTGGTTGATATGCGCGGACCCAAAGCCGTGCACCTTGATGAGCGGCTCGCCCTTCTTGTTGGTCACCACCGAGAAGAACTCGTCTAGCCAGCGCTCCTGTTCCTCGTTGCGAAGGTTCTTGGCGCTGCTGATGCCGATGTAGGTCTCGCCGTCGCGCAGCATCTTGTCGAGCCAGCTGAAGCTTTCCCCTTGGTGGAAGACCGGGAGCGGGCGCAGGCCAGCGTCCTTCATCTTCTGCAGGTTGGAATAGGACTTGCGCGCCGAGGCTTCGACCTCTTCACTCGTGCGGGGATGGTCGATGGATCCGGGGATGACGTCTAGGTTGACGTAAACCCAGAGCCAATCCTTCGCGTCCTTGATGAACTTGATGTAGGCCTTAAGTGGGATGGTCTTGTTGTGGGTCCACGCAGAGTAGGCACCGCTGTCCAAAAAAACTTTGACCTTGGGTTTAGGCATGGCAACCCTCCTATAACGTCTGGCCTCCAACTGCGTGATTGACCAACGCAAGAAACTCGGCACGCGTCTCAGGCTTGTCGCGGAAGACGCCACGCATGACCGAGGTGACCGTGATAGTTCCGGCCTTCTGAATGCCTCGGCTTTCCATGCAACTGTGACGGGCCTGGAGCACGACGCCAACACCGCGCGCATCCAGCCCGTCCATTAGAGCCTGAGCGATGCTAACTGTCAAGCGCTCCTGCACCGTTAGGCGGCGCGCGAACACTTCTATCAACCGGGATATTTTGGACAGGCCGAGGATGCGGCTGCTAGGGATATAGCCGACATGCGCCACGCCCCAGAACGGCAGCAGGTGGTGCTCGCAGCTGGACCAGAACGGCACGCCGAGCTGTACCACCATCTCATCAAAGTTTTCCGCGCCATCCTCGAACGACTTGAGGATTGCTTTCGGGTCTTGCTTGTAGCCGGATGTGAAGTGTTGGAAGGCCTTGAGTGCGCGGCGTGGCGTATCGTGCAAGCCTTCGCGGTCGGGATTTTCGCCTAGGTAGAATAGCAGCTCACGGATTAGGTCCGGCGCAAACTCATCCGCATCCCGTTCTGACATATTGCCCCCGCAAGAAAAGAAAAAACCCGGCTTGTAGTCGCGAGCCGGGCACCGCGTCGTCTCTAACTCCGTGCGTCACCGGAGTTAGTCGACCATGTTGCTCTTCAGCTTGCCGGCCTTCTGCAAGGCCCGCACTGCGGCCCGGAAGCCGGAAGCCCCGGTGGACAGCGTGCTGTCCGAGACCTCGTATCCGGCGGCCGCCACCTTCTCACGCAGATCGGTTGCGGACGTATTGATGTCCTTGGCCAGAATGCCACGAGCGAAGTCGAGACCTTTCCCACCCTCCGCAACCTTAGCCTTCTTGGCCTTGGCTGCAGGCTTGGCGGCGGGAGCTGCCTTCTTCGCTTTGCCCTTGGTGGCCTTGGCGGCGACCTTGGACTTGGCAGTCCGCTTGCGGGAGGTACTCTCAGCTACATCAGTATGCGTCACGTCATCTTCCTCCTGTTCATCGTCCTCGTCCGGCTCGTCGTCGGCCTCTTCGCCGCCGTCGCTTTCGGACTCGGTGCTGGTCCCTTCTTCACCCTCTTCTTCTGTTTCATCCGATAAGTCAACCTCGTCCTCTTCCGGCTCAGGCTCGGAAGCCTTAACTTTCTTGCTGTTGGTCTCGGCCGGAAACTCTGGAATGTCCTCCAGCTTGCGGCTTTTCTTGTAGTCCTCGATGGCGTCATCAGACCATTCGCGAGCCGCCTTAGGCAAAGCCTCGTAGTCCTCATCGTCCATCGAGCTAACCGCCTCGATCAGCCGGAGGCGGAAGGCGGCTGCATCCTCATTTTTCTTGGCCTTGATGCCGGTGGCCTTCTCCAAGTCGCTGCGGATCGTCATCTAGCTCCCCCTCATGGGCTTAATATGGAATGTTCTCTACCTCGCTCGCGTCATCGGCGTATTGAGTTGGGTCTGGCACACCAGCCTTATTAAAGCCGTCCCGGCGCGCTCGGCAAGTGGGGCAGGTGCCGCAGTGTAGGTCGTCGCCTTTGTAGCAACTCCAGGTCTCGGCCCAGTCCACACCGAGCGCGGTGCCGAGCTTGATGATGCCTTCCTTGTCTAGCCACTCGATCGGGGTATGCAGCCGGATGGTCCGGTCGGTCCCAACCCAGACGGCATTCGCCATGCCGCCAATGAACTCCGGGGTGCAGTCTGGATAGGCCCAGTTCTGCGCGTCCTCGGCATGCGCTCCAAAGAAGATCGCCCACTCGTCGTCGCCGACTAGGTGAACCGGCTGTTGGCCCCGCTCACCGGCTGCGAAGGATGCGAGCGCAGAGATCATCAGGCCATTACGGAATGGGACGTAGGCGGGCGACAGTCCCTCAATCTCGGCGTAGGACACATTCGGTATCTCGCGCGTCTCGTCGGTCAGCAGCGAGGTCTTCGGAATGATGCCGGATAGATTGATAACCACATGCCGCATACTACAGCTGTCGCAAAGCTTGCGGGCATATTCCAGCTCCCGCTTGTGACGCTGGCCGTAGAACATGCTGACGCCAACGACCTCGTCGAATTGCGCCAGAGCGATATAGAAGCAGGTGGTGCTGTCAATCCCACCGCTTAGCAGAACGTAGGCACGCTGCATGTTGGTCCCTCAGAAAAGAGTTGAATGCGCCGAGGCGCGGCAGTCCTTGGTCTCGTAGACGTGCACCGCATCGAGACTGAGGTGGTCGGGCAGCAAATGCCGGATAAGCCCATGGAGCCAGATCGCGATCACTTCCGCGGTCGGGTTCTCGAGTCCGGCGATTTCGTTTAGCAGCCGGTGGTCTACTTTGTCGATGACCGGCTTGACGATCTCGTCAAGGTCCCAGAAGTCCAGCACCCAGCCTTGCGCGTTGAGCGCGGCCCGGACCACGAGCTCGAACTCGTAGTTGTGCCCGTGCATGCGCTTGCACTTGTGGCCATCCGGGACCAGCGGAAGATAGTGTGCCGCTTCGAAATGGTACCGCCTCGTGATCGATGAGAGTAATGCCATTATGCACCTAAAAAAGCCGGGTTGTCTGCGCCGGACCCGGGAGCTCGGTTAGAAGGGGCAGCGGAAGGGAAATCAACTGCCTGCCTAAGCAGACTCAGGCGATGGGTTTACTATCCTATTTTATCCACCAGGACAAGTGCCTCCAAGGCTTCTTTGTCTAGTTCTCCCGGGTCTTTGTAGGCTCGGGGCAGGACCAAGCGCCTCACGGACAGCTCCCGGAGCTCACCGGCGAGTTTAATCGCCTTGGCCTCGGCTCCCCTATCTAGGATCAGAAAGCGCCTAGGAAACGCTCCTAGAAGCTCGTGCAGGCGGTCGGCCTGGATCCGGTTAGGCATGGCGGTAAACCAGCAGGTGGCCGTGATCCCCAAGCCCCGGCCGAGATACCGCACCTTGAGGGCGTCGAAAGGTCCCTCGCAAAGGACGATCGTGTTAGCCTTCGTTTGCTTCTGCAGCTGGTCCTGCCACAGCAGGTGGTCGCCGATCGGCCCCTCGGTCTTGTAGCGCAGGTTCGCATCCGAGCGGATACTACGCCCAGTCCAGGCGGCTAGCTTGCCCTTGCGGTAAACCGGAAAGATGATGCGGTCTTCCCACGGGCCGATGGTGCAGTATCGCAATCCGTAAAGGCCGAGGACATCCACGCTCTCGACGAAGCCGCGTTCACGCAAGTAGTCGATGAAGCGCCTTGCTCTTGGCTCGCGCACCAAAGGCCGGAACTCGGTCGGCATCTCATAGACCGGTGGAGGCTCGATGACCTTGGGGAAAAGCTTGCCGCGAATGCTGGCAAGATAATCGTCGGGCAGCACTACGAAGTCGGGGCCAAGGATTTGCTGCGCCTGGGCGGGCGAGCAGCGGATCAAAGCCGCCAGCAGTCTAGCCGGGTCGCGTCCTTTGTGGGCGGCGTTGCGCCAGCACCGCCAGCCACCGTGCCGAAGACTGACGGACATATGATGGGACTCGTCGGCGGTGCCACAGAACGGGCAGTGTACCGCGACGTGTCCCTTCGATACGTTGCGGCCGCCTTCCGCAAAGTCCACGTGGTACAGGCGGAAGATATCTAGCCACGGGATTGGCCGGTCGCTCACTTGATCCTCGGTCGATTAGTTGGCTTGATGGTCTGCAGCTGGTCGTTAGGAATGTTCCGCACCGAGCCGTCGTCGAAGCGGACCTCGGATACTTCCGGCCCAGCCTGCACCACGAAGCCGCGGCGCTCGCTGTTGTAGCGTAGCTTGATGCGCCGCCTCTCGACCCGGTTCGGTTGCCTAGTCATCGTCGCCGCTACTTATAACCACGTCCCAACTCTTGCGGTCCAGCTTAGCATCGAGCGCTTCCACCCGATCCAGCAATGAACCCACGAGCTCGAGCACGTCGTAGCTGTTACCAGAGCGGCCGATGCGGATCGCCCACGCACTTGCTTTACCGGGCACGCGAGGCCGGACGCCAAGCCGCTTGGCGAACTTGTCCAGCTTGCGGCCAACCTCGTCGAAGTTGGCAACAGGGTCCGGCCAATTCGCGCTCTCTTTCGTGACATCCTTCGCGACGCTAGGCTCGAGCCTTGCCAAGATGTTGTCGGCAATCTCGGAGACACCTTCCTCACTGCGAAGCAACTCCATCAACTCTTTCTTGCTAATCATATCCTCGCTCGTCCTTCTAAAATGGCTTTGAACAGGTCATCGCCCTCGGTGTGGAACTCCCGGATGCGCTCGTCCATCGTGTTGATGGCCAGCAGGTCATAGCGGAAGACGCGATCCCAAGCGGAGTAGCGTCGAATAAATCTAGCCTCCACCTGCTTGCGGATGATCGAGCTAACCGGGCTCTCGTAGAACAGCATGTAGGCGGCATTCTGTAGATTGAGTCCAAAGCCGCCAGCCTTATGATTTATGACAAGTCGGGTAACCCGTCCAGTCTTAAACTTGCGGATGGAGGCAGCCTCGTCCTTAACACCGCCGCGCAAGTACACAAACGGAATGCGCTGTTCCTCCAGCTGCTGACAGATACGCTCGCCACTGTAGATGAACTCATGCACCATGATGGCCGGGTACTCGAGCGGAATGGACTGCACGATCCCTAGCAGCTGTTCAAGTTTGGGGTTCTCCGCAAACTCCACCTTGGCCTTGCGGCCATCCTCATCGGCCGGGAGCCCGACGAAGCCGGACGACAGCTGGCGCATCCGCAGAAAGGTGTTCTTGACCCGCGTGAAGTCGCCGGCGGCGGCACGCAGCTCGCCGGTGGCGCGCTCGTACCAGTCGCGAGCTTCCTCCGAGAGCTCGACGCGCTTGATAATGGGGACGACCTTAGGCAGGTCCGCTTCCTTGGCCGGGTAGCGAATAGACCGGTTGGCCAGCATGTCATAGATCAAGCTGCGCTTCTTCTGGATGAAGCGATGCTGGAAGCCGCCAAAGTAGTTGACCGAGGTCTTGAAGAAGATGCCACGGAACAGGCCGAGCGTTTCGCCAAGGGTCTCGCCTCCGTCTACAAGGTTCATCTGCGCCCAAAGCGCAGTTGGATCCCGCCCGAACGGGGTGCCGGAAAGGACGAGGACCATGTGGCTTGTCTTGCTTAGCTTGCGGCAGATGCGGAAGATCAGGCTGTCGTGTCCCTTGACTTCGCTCGACTCGTCCAACACTAGGCCCTGGAAAGTCTGCGCTAGCTTCTTAACGCGAGCGAGGTTGGGCGTTAGGGTCTTGCCTTTCTTATCCGAGGCCATGCGCGTGAAGCCGGCATAGGTCGTCACGGTGATGAGCGCCTTGGGGTTAGCCTCCAGCTGCATCCACTTATTGCGTGAGCTCCCGGTAAGCGAAACAAATTTCGTTTTTGGGTAGTGCTTGGCAACCTCGTCGCCCCATTCCACACAATTGCTCTTGTTGGGGACTAGGACGAGGACGCGCTGCAGGTTGCCGATGCGCCGATGATAGCGCGCCAGCGTGAGTGACAGCATCGTCTTGCCGGTGCCGGGATCGTTGAAGAAGGCGAACCGGGGTTGCCGGGCGCCAATGAGCGCACACACCTTCTGGTCTTGGTGCAGCTTGTCCCACGAGGGAATGTCGGCCGGGAGCCTAGCGTGGCGCGCCTCCAGCTTGTCTAGGCTAAGCGTCTTCCAACTGCGATAGTCCAGCCGCGGCCGGTCGAGAAAGGCCTGCAGGTGTCGCTTAGGCAACGACGTGATATTAATCTTCCGCCGCCACATCGGTGCGGGCATCGTTGTCTTCCTCCTGCGCTTGCAGCCAGGACCAATACTCAGCATCAAGCTTGACGGCGTCAACGCAGAACTGGCCTATGTCGTAGTTCTGGGTAAGGAGTGCGCCGAACTGGTCGCGGCCATCCCGGTTCTTGGAGACGTGCAGCCTTGCTAGGCGCTTCTCCCGCTCCTGCGGCGTGGCTGACATCGTGATCGCAATGTCGGCGGTACTGATGAGGGAGATGTCCTCGGCCGCATGGGTCACCCGGACGCTACGCGCTCCCATGCCTTGCCGGTTCACCTGCTGCGGCGTCAAGCCTGCCATGTGGCGCTCGCCCATAAGCGCGCGAAACTCTTCGAACTCACGACCAAGCGAAAGCCGGTGGTCGCGCATGTCGGTCTTTACCACTCCGAAGTAGTCGATGATGACGAGGTCGGGAATGAATCTCTCGGTGGCCTCTAGCGTATCGAGATAGGCCGCCAGCCCCGCCATGTCGAGACGGCGCATCGGGAATTGCTTGATGATGAGGTTGCCAATACGGCGTCCATACCAATCCATCTTGATGCCTATTTTGCGAGCAGCACGCGGCTCGGTCAGGGCAAAGGCGGGTTTGATCTTGCGCCGCCGCAAGCCTGCAAAGTGTTCGCCGACCTCGGTCTTGTTGATCTTCATCGAGACGATGTTCTCGGCGGAGTCACGCGGCACTGCGAACAGGGATTGCAGATAGCGCACCAAGGTCGGCATCTCGTCTAGCTCCAGCGTCACGTGCAGGACGCGCTTGTTGTCCTGCAGGGTGCGCCGCCCCACGTTGATCGTGAACCACGTTTTCCCAAAGCCGCTGGGAGCTAGGAACAGCATCACGGTGCCGCGCGCCGGGACCACGCCGCCGCGGTCGAGTGGGGGAATGCCGGTGACGAATTCTTCTTTCCTGGTCTCCAGGTACTTGAGCGCACGGCCGTAGTCCCGCAGCTTAATCCCGGGCTCGAATAGGAACTCCCGGCTCTTGAGAATGTCGGCATAGATTTGCTCGACCTCGCCGATGGCCAGATGTCGCTTGGCCTCCAGTAGCTCGGCTGCCTTGTAGGTCTCACGCCGCAGCTGCGCCTCGCGCTGCATGGTCTTCATCTGGTCGATGACGTACTCAACATTCATGCCAGCGTGCTCGAGTGCCAGCATGCCGTTGAGGCAAGCGCGATAGGAAACGTTGCGCGGGTTCTCGCGGTCTAGAAACTCTTCCACGAGGTCGGCAATGTGGGCCTTACCGGGCGGGGCTTTATGCTTCTTCCAATACTCGATCGCGCGGGTGGCGAAGGTGGTGTGAACCTGATTTTCGAACTGGTTAGGCTGGACGACTTGGCTTACGAGCCGCCCGTGTTCTTTGTTTAGGCATAGGAGCGTGAGAACGTTTTCGGATAACGCCAGCGGAAGCTTCGGCGACTCGAGCAGGCTGCTCTCCGGCATTTACCACTCTCCCCAGTATCCCAAGCCTTGCATATCCAGGATACTCCCGATCAAGAACGGCTGGCACTGTCATCAGTTGGGTGGCCAGCAAGGCGGGATTGACCGCAAGGCCTTGCGCCACCATCCGCTCATACAGCAGTCGTATCCCTAACGCGAGCACCAATCGCTTATGCACCTGCGGGCTACCGGGGCAGGCCCGGTCGAAGAAGTCCGTCAGTTCCTCCGAGACCTTGTTGACGGCGCGGCGAGCTCGCTCACTGGAGATCATGCGGCCGATCGCAAGGCCTTGGCATTCCATTTCCAGCACTTGCAGGATCCACGAGGCCTTGCCCTCGATGGTAGTCCGGCCTCCTGCTGGTAGCAGCAAGAGGCCGTCGATGTACTTGCGCAACTCATTCAGCTGCGCCGGGTTTAGCTTACGCAGCTGGGCCTTGATGTCCTGCATTACTCTTCGTCTTCGTCATTATCGTCATCGTCCCCATTTTGAGGCGGGGCGGCTATTTGCAACATTCTCTTTTGCACCGGGCTCAATCGTCTCATAAGATCATCGTTTGCCTCAAGCATAAGGCGAACCCGCTCCACGTTTTGCTCTGAGCTAGTCTGATATAACTGCAACTCAAAGTTCATTCGTGCCACGTATTGATCCCCGATCCGCTTTTCAAAGTTGATCATCTCGATGAAAAGCGCGGTGATAGGATCGCTCGGATCAACACCAGCCTCGAAACGCTCCAAGAACTTCCGTCTATTCCGAACAAAGATTGTAATCCGCTTAGCGAGACGGTTGAATGCTATTGCGTCCGAGGCTGATCTAGTTTCCCATAAGTCAGGACCGGCGCTCGATACTGTGAAAAGCTCACGACCAGCATCGAGCATCCGAGGACTGCTTCCAGATTGCCTTAGCATCTGCCTTAGCTGGAACCGGAGCTGATCCGCTAACTTTTTCAAGGCCGGATTGTTCAATATCTCTGGATCAAGAAGCATCTCATTGGATCCACGATACTTGGGACGGCGAATAGCCCACTCATCAACCTTAGCTTGAAGGTACGGCTCCCGTCCTATCGGAAAGTTTCGAAGGTAGTTAACAGCGTGTAGATGTCCGCTCACAAACCAATCCTCCTCGATAGAGTGTCCAAAACTTTCTTAGCTGTGCGCACCGAGGACACAAACTCGCGCGCAAAGCGAAATGTCGTATTTGGATGTTTACCAATCAGCGCAACAATCTTAGCGCCAGTAGAGGCGGCATCCCTAAGACTGCTGGCAAACTCCTCCTGCAAATCGCGCATCCTATCTTCTGGCGATGCCTTCTGCTTCTTAACCGCAAGTCGTTTTTTGGAGACTCCTAGAGCCTGCGCAGCTAATGCGGTGATATGCTTCTTGATGAACATCGCGGTGAGATTGACTTCATTCTCTTCCGCCTCCTTCACCAACCGCTTGGCGAGCGGAGCCTGCTTAGTGACCGGAAGGATTTCGCGCATCTTGCCTTTAGTCACAGCCTCGCGGAAAGTCCTGAGGTGGTAGTCCGAAGGCAGATGCTTTGACACGCCTTCAAAGTCAAATATTGGTGGGTTATGTTCCGCTGCAGCTACTACCGCAGTTGAAGCCTGCTCCACAACCTCGCTTTCTTCCGGCTCCTCCTGCTCAAGCTCAGCCTTAACCTCAGCGATGATGCGAGCATAGGAGCCGGACGTTTTCAGATTGGCGAGCTGGTCATGCACAACATGCTTCGTCAATCCAGGGATGTCCTTTAGAAAATTCGATATTGCCGGTTCTCCGAGACCTTTTTCAGAAGCGATCTGCCCCCGTAGTATTTCCAAGCTTTTCTGGGATGTCTCCCCAATTGGGGAGACATGGCCAGTCAGGACTGCCTTAGCAATAAAGTGCACTGAGCTTGCCACGCATCCGGCCAGAGCGGTTACTGAGTTGCCGCGCTGCGTAGCGTTCTCGCTAGCGTAAATTCGGATCATAGACGCATCGTCATAATCTTTGACGAATACATCAGCCTCGGTCTCGCCTGCCTTAATCGCCGCCCGCACTCGATGGTGTCCACAAGCGATCTGGATCGAGCCGTTGCTTCGACGGCAGACGACGCCATGCCAAAAGCCATTCTCCCGAATGCTGGCCTCGAGCCGATCAACGATATCGTCTTGGATCGGATCAACCTGCATATCGCGAAAGGGATTGTCCTTCAGTTCTCGCAATCTGACTTTCATTAGTTCTTTTTCCTTGTCCTAGTCCTGGCCGTTTTCCTCCGGCTGGACGGGAGCTGCACCAGCGGCGCGCCGGATCGCGGTTAAGGCCTCGTTGATGCGGCCCTGGTTCACGCCAAAGACATCGGCCAGCACCTGCTGCGCCACGCCCCGGCATTCGTACAGGTAAGCTGCCCTGATCTTTTCCTCCGGCGTCAGGTCGGTCTTCGGCGCGAAGCCGCGACGATGCGTCATTCACCAGCCCTCCCGGTTGCCGATGTGAATGACTATGGCCACGATCACCCCGATGTAAAGAGCGATTACTAACTGCGCCAGAATGCCCATTATGGTTCCTCCTTCTTGCCGGCGAGCGTGACCTTCTGCCGCCGGATGCGCGATGCGAGCCATGCCCGCTCCGTCGGGTTCAGCCCCGGCTTGCGCGGATGCACGGCGTCCATATGCTCTCGCAGCCGCGGGCGGGTCGGTTCTTTGTGATCGCAGATAGGGCATTGATAGGCCCGGGTGCGAAGGGCGTTCCGGCCGAAGGTGTCGATAATCATAGGCCCTCCCGCGGCCTAGGCTGCGCCGGGGTTCGGTTAATCACCGGGGCCGTCACTATCTAGCCTAGCTAGTTCCATCTCGTCCTTGAGCTTCCTAGCGGCCCTGGCCGCCTCCCGCTCCTTAGCCTCGGCCTCGAGGATTTTCCCGAAATGCTGGCACACTGGGCAGATGTCCCGGGAGCTGAAGCCGTGCTGGCAGTCCTTAAGCATGTCCCCTCTCGTCCAGTTCCTCGAGCTCGAACTCAAGCTCGGCGATGCGGTCCAGATCGTTTGCGGCTTTGGCGGCGGCTAGCTCTTCCTCCAGCCAAGCGCGGCGTCTAGCATCGTCCCAGTCCCTGTTCATTGGCTAGTCCCCTGAAAAGAAAAAGGCGGGCATTACTGCCCGCCGCCTCTCACGCCGCCCGCTGTTGCAGGATCGACGGAGCCAAAACGATTATTGGACTGTCGTAGAAGGCACGCGCATCGGCCATCGAGCGGAATAAGTTTACCATCTGACCTCGGCCGTTAGTCTCGCGAAACGAGAACCCGTGATAGCGGTGCTCGTAGCGCGCCACGAACCAAGGGAAAGTACCGGGTGGACGGAAGCGCAGGATGCGCGCCGTCTTCACTTCGAACTGCGCGCCAGTCTTCTGCAGCCCATACGCAATGAAGGGGATCATAGGCGTGGCTGCTCGCAGCCAGTAGCTGTTGGGTCGATCGTCAAAAACCTTGTTGGTGAATAATGCGATAATCTCTTCGACGGTCATTTCGTTTCCTCCTCCTAAGAAGAAAGGCGGGCATCGCTGCCCGCCAAGTTTGTGTTGTCGTTTCTCGGAGCAAGACCTAGTGCGACGAGCCGGGGCCTGCGAGCAGGCGGCCGCTTCCTTCGAGCGCTTCCTTGACCTCGGCGTACTCGCCCCGGAGGGCGTAGCCGCGACCATCGCAAAGCCGCATGATGACCACTCCGGGCGTCTCGGTGCTCGGGGTAATCGAGGCGACGAACTGCGGGTTGACCGAAATCGGAAGCGGGTGCGACTCGGGCAGTCCGTCATCTTCGCCTGCGCCCACAGAATGGGCCACTTCAACTACGCGTTGGAACTCGACTAACATTATAGCTCTCCTGTCTAGTCGAACCGGGAAGCGCCGGGACGCCTCGTCACTTGGCCGCAGACGAGCGCGGTAGGCAAATCACTCCATCGTGTAAAACTGGCTCCAGCCGGTGCCGTAGCGGCAGGCCTCGTGCTCGACGTAGTTTCCGTCCACCGGGTCGGGCAGGTAGGAAAATGCCTGTTCGCCGCTGTTGATCCATTGGCCGCAGCCGGAACAGCGAGCGCGCTTGGTCATAAGTACGCGGCTGCAACCGTCTTCCTCGATCGGGCGCTTGTACAGGACGGTCATTTTGATCGCTCACTTTCCTCGTCACTTGGCCGCAGACGAGCGCGGTAGGAGTGAAGAGGGAGCCCTTTCCACCTCAGAACATTCGCGTTCATGGTGTGCCCACCTCTTCACCTTTGTAGACTAGCCTGCTTTCGAAACCAACTCAAGGCTGTTGTCGTGCAGGCTAAACTCAGAAAGCCATCCGGTGCAGTTCCACCGGACCACAACGACGTGGCTCCACTTGATAGCCATGACCCGGCCCTCGTGCCGGCCTCCAACCTCGCGGACAATATCGCCGCAACCGAACTTCATCCAGCTGCCCGCAGTCGGACGGTTCGCAGTCGGCCGGTGCCCGAAAAAGGCTTCGAGCTGGCGCTTGGGGGAAAGCTTGACCGTATTAGTCATTGAACACCACCATGCCGATACCGGCGTGCTTGGGATGCGAGGTCTTGAGCTCCCAAAATTTGATCTCGCCCTCGCGGTCCCGGACGCAGTTTGAGAAAGCGAAATGCACCTCGGTGCCGGTAGGCGAGACGACCGTCAGGCCTTCCTCCATGGCAAAGTTCAGGCCGAGGTCGGACACGTCGGTCACCAGCGTGCTGCGCTTGGCGTTCCAGCTGAACAGGCTTAGGTCCACCTTCATGGCGTCACTCCGGTTAGGCGTTGAAGATGGCGTCGATCCGAGCCTGGGTGGCCGGAGCGATCGGGCGGAGCTTGGAGCCGCACTGGAACATGACGTCCATCCAGACTTGATGGCGCAGCTCCTGCGGCAGCTCCTGGAAGCTGGTCTCGTCGAAGCCCCAAAAGCCGGACTTGAGATTGGCTTCCCACTGGCGGGCGACGCTGAGGTATTTCTGGGCCACTTGCTTAACTCCGTTTCAACTTGAGTAAGATAGTGCATCCGGTGCTTTACTCAACAAAAATCGGGGTCATCTTATTTCGTTGTTACTCAAGTAGCGAAAGAATATGACTTGCGCTCGGAGCGGGAAAGGCCCCGGGGTGCACTTCCCGGAGCCTCCCGTCGTCGTCCCATTCCCGCCGAGAAAGGTTAAGCGGCGAGGTGGGAGCCCCTCGGCAAAGGGGCCTCGGCTGCGCCAAGGCGGAGTAAAGCACCTCAGCCTCACCGGAGCTCGGCTGTTGTTACGGACACCTGCCGAGTGGTCCGGCCTAGCGGTAAACTACCCAAAACCCGCTAGGACTAATCGCGCGAAAGCATTCGACTCAGGTGCAGGACGCCCTTGATATTAGCGACCTCCCACCGCTCGTCCAGCGCTTCGTTGTCGCACCGGACCTTGATGCGTATGACCGGGTTCCACTCGTCAGGAAAGCGCGCCTTGGTCGAGAGCGCAAACTTGGTCTTGGTGCGCTTCACCGATTTGATCTTGCAGAGCCGGTCCACGGTTAGCCCACCTATCCAGTCGAAGCGATCGCGCTTGAGCTCGAGGATGCGGCCCGTCGGCTCGTCTTCCACACAAAGCTCACGCTCCTCCTGGGTCTTGATTGGCGAGCCACGGTTGTCATGGACGCACCACGAGCCGAGCTGGACCTTGGGGATTTCATCGGCGTGGACGGGAGCTGCGACCAGCACGGCGACAGCTCCCAGCAGGATTGCGGCTAGCTTCATGGCTTATCTCCATCCAACCGCGCGGTTCATTTTCTGTATATACTGGTCCAACTGCATACGCTGGCCAGCATAGCAAAACTCGACGCGTTGCCTTCCGACCGTAAACTCGCGGGTTATCTCTTGCGCCGCCGCGCTACGCTCAGCCTGCGAAAACAGATTAGCCATATCGTTCAGCATTGCTCTGGCTCCGTCAGTCAAGCCTCCAAGCCCCAAGCTTTGGACGCTGCAATCACGGTCATAGAGTAGAACAAGCGCGATGTTTTTCAAGTCGGTCTGGTCTAGGGCTTTGGCCGGAACCGCCGTGACAAAGGTCGCCAGAACGGCAGCAGCGAAAAGTTTAGTCATGGCGATAACTCCGCTCATATATTCTGGCCTGCAGCTTAGCCGCAAGCGCGCCGAGGAACCATCCCGCCGGGGCAGCAAGCACCGTTGCGACGGAAAGGATAACGAGTTCGGCAGTCATTTGATTTCCCTTTCAGAAGATTAGAAATGCGGCGACCGCAGCTGACACTTTCCACAGCATCCAGTGCAGGCCAAGGATCAGGCCGAGAGTGGAGCGGAAGGGGCTCACCGCCCCCTCCTTTTGTTAAGCTGGACGACCTTGCCGTCGTCGATCTGGGCCACGGCCCGACGAGCGGGTTGCGCTACCGGAGTGGCGGCGAACTCGGCCGGACGGCCGCCCCAGGGCATGCCGAAGTGGCGGGCGCAAGTCTGGCCGTAGCCAGCTGCGGTTGAGCGCTCGTCCTCGAGCACGATATTGCAGAAGCAGCAGCGCCCGGTAAGACGACCGTGCTCGGCCGCAACGCGAGCCGGATCGCTGGCCAGCAATCGCAGGGCGGCGGTGAGCTGGCCGGTAAGCTGCTCGGTGCCGGACGGAGACGGGACGAAGTTGCCGTTCAGGCTGACGCGTCCGTAGTAAACCCGCCTGCCGCCAAACGACTTTTCGAACGAGGTCACGAACAGGCAACCAGGCTCCCGGGCGTTGGGGCCGGCCACGGTAAGCCGACACATCTTGTCGGTGGAGACGATCTCGGGATCGTGCAGCAGGACGATAGCCGGACGGGAGAGATGCTCCTTGGCCCGGTCGAACAGGGCGAGGATGCCGCCGAGGTCGCCGATGCGTTGCGCCTGCGGAGCAGGCTCGGCGGCCGGGGCGGGAGCTATTTGGTTGTTCGCCCGGTCGAGCAGCTTGCCGACCCACTCCACCTGCTTGGGGGACAGGTCACCGTTGCGCCAGAACTGAGTTGCCATCGAGGCCGCAAACTTGCGGTCATATTCTTTCAAAGAGCCTAGCTTGGTCTGCAGCTCTTCGACCTTGGCCTTGAGTACGAGGTTCATTGGGTTACTCCGTTTGAGTTAGGGTTAAAGTCCGGTGCCCCTAGTTTCGCGGTGTCCCTCGAGGGCGGGAGGGCCGCTCCGTCCTGACTTAAATAGGGGCAGCCAAAATCTAAGTCAAGCGGAAAATGCAGGCAAAGAAAAAGGCCCGGGTTTTAGGCCCGGGCCTTACGCTCCTATTACGATACAGTCACTTGAGATGGCTCGCTCTGGCTCGTTGGTACACTTCGGCTTTTTGGCTCACTCTTGCTTCGTGGTACACTCAAGTTTTTTGGATCGCTCATATTGGATGGTACATTCTTGAGGCGGGGCTCGCTCTCACTGGATGGTACACTCTTGGTCCAAGGCTCACTCGCACTTGGTGGTACTCTCGATTGTCGCTGGTTCACTCTACCGTGATGGTACAATTCGAGCAGGTTGGTTTTATTCCGGGGCCTCGATCATGTGCGCATGCGAGCCGCCCTTTGCGTCGGGCCAATGCGACATGATGTAAGGCTTGACCGGCTTCTCGCCCTTCTCCAGCTCCCACCACTTGTCGTGCATGTGGGAGAGGAAAAGCTTGACGGCCCACCGGCGCGCTCGCGCGTCGATCTGCGCCGGAGGCAGCTTACCGCTTTTGAGGTGGCCGTAGGCTTCGGTAGACTTGTTGAACTTGGGCAGCAGCTCGGCCGCGCGGGTCGCATTGCCGCCTGAGTCGTTTCGGTCCACCTCGTACTGCTTGCGCTTGATGTAGAGCTTACCGTAGAAGCATTCGTCCCGGCCCGAGAACTTCATAAAGGACTGGCCGATCTTCCAGCATAGCGTTTTGAGTTCGGCGTTCCAAGGCCGCTTCTTGCCCTTCTCCCAGATGCTAGTCGGATCCAGTCCGGCAAAGCGCCAGATGTGTCCGGTGGTGGGAGCCTTGTTGATGTCGATGTGCGCAATCAGTCCGGCGGAAATAACCGGGCCGATGCCGTACTGCCTTCGCATCCACTGGCCGATCGGCTTGGCGGCCGAGTACTTATCGAGCGCGCCCTTGAGCTGGTCCTCAAGCGTGGCGTTCTGTTCAAAGAACCACTGCAGCAAGGAATGCGGTTCGGCGTTCATCGCCTTCACCTGATTGCCGCTCCGCTTCCTATCCTCCTGGATTATGTAGTACGCATCGACAAGGAAGCGGGCCTCTTCGTCCGACAGCGTTGCCGCTGCGGCCCGTAGGTCTACCGATAGTTTTTCAACATGGGGATCAGTCACAACTTCTCTCCGATCTGGATGGTGCCCTCAATGGACATGGATCACTTGGGTGTGATGGTACACTCAACTTCTTTGGTTCGCTCAACGGTCATGGTACACTCTTTTATCTAGGCTAGTTTCCGCATCGCTTCCCGGCTCCAGTTAAGCAAGCCGTCTTGTGGCAGTACCGGGATGCCATAGCCTTTGGTCTTACCGATGCCCCGGACTTTCCAGAAGTCCTCAACGCCGATATAGGCGAGCACGGTCAGCAGTCCACCCTGCTCGGTGGTCACGTGGATCGGGAGCCGCTTGTACATCTGGCCTTCGCTCTCGAGGTTATCGAGGCGTCGCAGCTGGCTCTCGTTGACTTTGTAAACCTCGCCGCGCACCCGACCGACCGGACGGCCATCCTTGATGTCCGCCATCATGACCGGAAAGCCGACATGGAACATGCGAAACTTATCGCAGGTGGTAGCCTCCATCAGGTACTCGGCGCGCTCCAGCAAGGAGTGATTACTCTGGCCGCGCTTGAGCGTACCGTACACGAAAACGTAAAACGACTTGGCAGGCATTGGTCTACTCCGTTTAGTGCTGACTTGAGTAAGATAAGGGAAGCGAACACTTAAGTCAATGGGCAAGGAAAAGGCCCCTTTCGGGGCCTCGTCGCTCATCAAGGTTTGGTACTCTCCTCATGCAAGGCTCGCTCACGTGTTTTGGTACTCTCTTTCCATTATGGCGGCCACGGTCCCTGCCATATCCACATTTGCAGCAGGAGGTGGAACCGGTACTCACAACTACGGAACTTGAGCGGGGCCGTGGTCGACGACGCACGCACCACCATGCGCGGCGGGATCGGAATGGTAATGCGCGGTATTGGCGACTTGATCCGCCTGCCGTTATGCGGACCACCGGCGCACGGCCCGTCGTAGATTTCAGACATCGAGCAGGCGCTCGCCCTTGGCATCCGGGACCTTGCAGCGATCGGGATGGCGCGCCCGCCACTCCCGCATCCGTTCCATGCCGCGAATGATGGCCGCGATCTGCTCCTGGTCCGCACCGAGCCGGATACATTCTTCGAGGTAGAGCGGAAGGATGGCGCAGAAGGCGTTGTCCTTGGCCAGAAAGACCATGTACTCGTCGTCGGGCACAATGGTGTCGTCCTTGGCCTTGCGGATTTGGCCGTAGAACTTGGCGTCTAGCTTGACTACATTTGTCATAGTTTCATCTCCCTTCCCGCATGCAGATGTGACAAGGAGTGTCGGATGGTCCGTGGATCGTGCACCAGTACTTGGCGGTGTCCTTACGATCCTTCAGCTGCTTGGTCTGTATGACTTCGATCGTGGGATTGCGATCCATCCGGTACTCGACATCATCGAGGATAGCATCGAGCTCCCGCCGAGACCACCGGCCGACCAAATAGTTGGGAGTATCGCCGTGATCCATTCGCGACCATTCCCGCAGCAGATCGGCCAGCAGTCTTCGACGGTCTGGAGTCATCGCTCGACCATTCCGGTACTCTCTTCGCCGGTTGGCTCACTCAGCTACCCTGGTACGCTCGGAGTTCTAGGTTCGCTCTTCTACTTGCGGCACTCTCGTCCTGCAAGGCTCGCTCTCGGTATAAGGCGCACTCTGGTTTGATGGCTCGCTCTTGCAATAGGGCGCACTCGTTTACAACGGCTCACTCGGTATATGGAACACTCACCCACATGGCTCACTCACATTTCATGGCACGCTTCTAAGCGGAGGCTCACTCAGCTTCCTTGGTGCGCTCTTCTCGGCTAGGTTCGCTTTTGCTGCATGGTGCTCTTGCCTGGATTGGCTCGCTCGCGCTTCATGGTACTCTCGAAAGAAATGGCTCACTCCCGGACATTGGTACCCACTAGGATTGCGGTTCGCTCGTAGCATATGGTACACGCGCAAGTTAGGGCTCGCTCACGTACTCTGGCACACTCAAGGCTCGTCGGCTCACTCAACGAGCTAGGCACGCTTGTCGTACTAGGTTCACTCGTATTCTATGGCACTCACATATCCTGCGGTTCGCTTTTCTCTGATGGCACAACTCCATCTGCTAGGCTCGCTCCCGAGTTTTGGTACACTCAAGCTTGATGGCTCACTCACTACTGCTGGCACTCTCGCTATTGACGGCTCACTTGTCTTGCTTTGGTACACTCCAGCGGTTTGGTTCACTTTTCTTATTTGGTACGCTCCGACGAGACGGTTTCGCTTAGAGACGAGAACGACGATAACGCGGGAGACGATGGTCGGTCTCGTCCCAATTACCTTTACCGTGATTGCAGGCTTCGCACAACACTTGCAGATTAGCCGGGTCAAGACGCAGTTCCCAGTACTTACGAACCGGCTTGATGTGGTCAACATGCATCTTGCCCTTAGTCTCGCCACAGGCCATGCATCTGCGTCCGTACTTCTTCAGCGTTAAATAGCGCTGCTTCCTCCATTCGTAACTCAAATAAAATCGCTTGATCTGCAAACCGCGGTCTTCTTTCTGCCGTTTGGTTTCTCTGACCGAAGCCCATCCTGCGCTCTCATTAGGAACTAACAAGTCCGGTCGTCGGTCCAGGCAGGTGTAGTAGGTTTCCATGACGCGGCGATGAATATCCTTTTCGCGGCTGACACAACCTGCTAGCTCTTCGAGTGCCTGCAACTGTGGTCTCCAACCCATTCGAAACGGAATTTTGTTAGTTCGCAGGAAGACGTAAATCTTTCTAAACCATATTTTCTTTTCCTGACTTGTCAGTTTTTTCTTACTCATCTAGTTTTCCTTTAAGCTCATCTAGCTTGCCATCAAACTCGGTTCGATCCGGGCATACCTCCCCCAACCGCGAGGGTTGGGAGAGTCATCAAACTTCGGACATCACCGAGCGATTACCGGGATTTTGTTTGCTGCGTTGCAGCAGTGTCAAGGGTTCTCCGGATTACCTCACCCTTCGGTCTAGCGACACTAAGCCCTACCTGATCGACCGTTTGTTTCTCAGAGGCACCAGCAGAGACCGAGTGGGACCGTCAATGCCTCGAGCCAATCCCGTTACGGATTGGATCCAATAAATTGTCCCCTGGACAGCACTTGCGTGCTCCTGTGGCCGCACGACCGACGTGGGATGGACTATGCACCGGCGGCGAGGCTAGCCGAGCTCCCAGACCGAAGGCAAGTTGCGTGGGGGAAAACGCAGGAAGTCCCCTAGACTAGGCTAGCGGGAGCGGCCGGACCTTACTAAGGTTGCCAGGCTCCCGGGCAGCCGGGGGTAGGGCCTAAATCCTAACTCAACTTTTTTTGCCTGCCCCTGCATTTCGCTGTTGACTTACCCGCCCGTTGACTTAAGTAAGGGGGACTGAAACGGAAATGCCGGTCACCTTTAACAACATCCCCGGCAATTGGCGCACCCCGCTTTACAGCCTGGAGTTACCGATGCCCACGATCCGCGAATGGATGCTCGAATACAACCGCCTCGCCCAGATCGCGACCGCTCGCGGCCTCGGCGTCCGTGAGTACCGCAATCTTCGCGTTTCCAACGACGAGGCCCGGGCGCGGGTGGAAAGCCTCGCGGCTCGCCTCGGCACTCCCTTACTCATCGGCTTCAATGCCGGTCAGGTTCCCGACGCGGCCACGGTGCAGGCCCCGGCCATTACCCCGCGCATCCGTACCTTGCGCCCGCGCCGTCGCCGGCATTCGTGGACTTCCTTCGGCGCGGCTCCGGTCGCCACTCCGGCTCTCGTCCTTTCCTATCCGGTCGAGCTCACGTTTGCCGACATGACCTACGGCGTGGAGATCGAGTGCTGCGTCCCGGCCAACCTGACCAACATCCAGATCGCCCAGAGGCTGACCGAGGCTGGTCTGCCGACGCAGGCCGAGCACTACAATCACGGTCTTCGCTCGCACTGGAAGATCGTCTCCGACGGTTCCGTGAACGCCGCCAGCTTCCCGCGTCATCGCGGCCAGTTTGAGCTCGTCTCGCCCCCGATGCGCGGCTCGGATGTCGAGCGGCAGGTTGAGATCGCAACCCGCGTCCTCGCCCAGATCGACGCCAAGGTGAACCGCTCTTGCGGCTTGCACGTCCACGTCGGCGTTGCGCCCTCGATCGACAACGCCCCGTTCTTCCAGCGGCTGGTCAATCTCGTCTACACGCACACTGCCCACTTCAACTCGATTGTGGCTCCGTCGCGTCGTGGTAATATGTACTGCAAGCCGATCAACCCGAGCGTCAAGGGCCGGGTCGATGTGATGACCACGGTGCAGCAGATCATCAGCGGTTGGGATCGTTTCAGCATCCTCAACCTCGCCGCCTACTCGCGTCACCACACCGTCGAGTTTCGCCAGCATCAGGGCACCATCGAGTGCGATAAGATCATGAACTGGGTTCGCCTCGTGGCCAGCGTCGTCATCGCCGCAGCCAAGGGAACGACCGCCGCCCCGACCGAAAACCTCGAGGGCTTCCTCGCCCAGATCGAGGCCGGCGCGACTGAGACTGCCTTCCTGGTGGCAAGGCGCGACCGCTTCCTAACTTCACAACCCAACCGCTAAGGAGAATGGCCATGACTAAGACAGCAGCGAAGACCTACAACGTGCTTGACGAAAGCGGGCACGAGTACAACGGGACTGCGAAGGAGATCGTAGCCGAGATGCATAATCTCTCCTTCTCGCAGGCGGCCAGCGATGCAGCCTGGATGCGGGACGTATCGGACCGGGCCTTTACTCAGACGGGCCACGACATCGACACGAGCTCGCCCGAGACCTTCATCGCCGGGATGCTGGAAGCCGGACTGTTGAAACCCGCGAAGGCTTGAGTTATATCTAGGCCTGCACACAACGTGAGTTAGAGCAATGCCACGCCTCAAGCCCAAGAAGGAAAACAAGGACAGGTTCACCGGTGGTCGCAAGCCGGTGATCCTGCATCCGGTCCCGGCGCGCCGGTTCTATTTCAGCTACGGCAGCAACCTAAACGAGAAGACGATGCTTGGTCGCTGCAAGAGCGCGCGGAAGGTCGGGGCTTTCAAGCTGCCGGGCTGGAAGCTGGTTTTCCGTTGCGTGGCCGACATCGAGCAAGGCAACGAGACTGACCTTGTGGTTGGCGGCATCTGGGAAATTACCCCGGACGATGAGATCATCCTCGATCGGTACGAGGGTGTTCGCTACGGCAAGTATGGCCGGGACGGGGGCGGGAGCTATCGCAAGCTCTCCTTTCCGATCCTGACTAAGCGCGACAATGCCGTGCATGATGTTCTCGTGTACCAAATGAATAGGCAGGAGGGCGTGATGCCCCCGGGCAAGTGGTACCTGAACACGATCCGAAAGGGCTATAAGGACTTCGGTCTAGACGAGACGTACCTGGACGAAGCCGTGCGTTCCTCCTGGGAACATAAAGAAGTCACTCAGGCCTTGCACGCGCGCTGGCTCCGGTACGGGCGGCCGCAGCTCGCCGAGCTCCCAGAGCCGATGCAGTCCGTGATCGAGCTGCCGTTCCTAGACGTAGATAAAGGCGAGGGGCTCCCATATGGCGCCAGCCCGGTCGAGGTTCCGCAAGCCTCCGAGCCTGCCAAGGTGGAGCAAAGCGAGGATAACAGCGAAAAGGATTTGCCTGCCCCGGCCGATGCCGGTAAGTGAGTGATCCCTAAGTCCAACCGGAGAGCATTATGCCTGAGACCAAAATCACCGAGCTGACCGCCGAGGCCATCCGCAAGTCTGGCCTCGAGGTTGCCGACAACATTCGCTCCTATGCGAAGAAGGTCCGCGAAGAAGGCGAGGCCGTGGCCAAGTATGCGGACGAGGTAGCGAATGCCGTGATCGAGGCTAGCTCGCACGCGGCCGATCGGATTGCCGGATATATGCAGCGCTGCGAGGATGCGCGCGACGCCATCCAGAAACACGAGGCCTTGCTGACCCAGCTGCCCGACAATGGGACGCCGCTAGCTAAGTCGCCGGTCATGTCTGAGGCGCTGCGTGACTTGGAAGAGACCTTGATCCCGGCGCCGCCGGAAAGGCCGCGCCCACGGGCACCGCTTGGTCGCCCGCCGCAGGACGATCTTCGATGACTCGCGTCTATACCATCAACGGAAAAGACCGGACGGTGAAGCCGTTCGAAATCCGCAAGTCGGTGAGGGAAGCGTACACCGAGCTAAACCTAGCCGATGCCGGGGTTGACCACGCTCTCATCTACAAGGATCCATTCACCGGGGCGAAAGTGGCCATCGTCGTCTATGAGTTCTCGCTTTTCGTCCCGCCGGATAAGCAGGTGTACTTCTCAATCCTAGGTAAGCTGTATGGCGGCAATGCCGTCATCTACGCCGAGGATCGAAACGGGACTTTGGTCACCGTACCGGAGCCGCCGCCAGTTATGTTCTACCGATCGAAAGTGGAGGTAGAGGCGGCAATCCAGCGCGGCGAACTCGAGCGTCCGAAAACGACAATCAACGGCGAGCTCGTATGGAGTTGGCCAAACAATAAAGGAGACAGCCTAGATGTGTGACCCACGCAATGCCCTGCTCGGCGCTTTCGAATGTGTATTCGAGGACGCGCGCGAGGATAGCCTGCAGGACTTGTGTGAGGCGATGGCGCAGTACCGCCGTCGCAATCCCAAACTGGTGGAGCGCTCGCATCTCCTGCAAGACTTCATCGAAGCCGCGGTGTCCGAGCTGGCCTACCGCAAATCCCCACGCAACCCAGAAGGAGTACACCTACAATGAGAACGATCCTGATGGCAGCCGCGCTCGCGGCTGCAGCAACCTCGGCCTCGGCGCAGCAGACCGTGATCCGCGATGCCGGCGGCCGGACGGTCGGAACCGCGAGCACCGATAGTCAGGGCACCACCGTGTTCCGTGACGCCGGTGGCCGGACGACCGGGACGGCCTCGCCTAGCAACCAGGGCAGCGCTGGCCACACCACTACCTTCCGCGACGCCGGTGGCCGCACCATCGGCACAACCTCAACGCCACGTCGATGACTAACATCATTCCATTCAAGGGAAGGCGGCCACCGCCGCCTCCTCCCTCCGGCGAGGACGAGCTGCACGCGCTGGCGAAAGCCTACGAGCAGGAGCTGATTGAGATGCAGCGCATGCGCCGTCGGGCCAACTTCCTAAGCGGGTTTACCGTCGTGCTGATGACGTTCTCACTCATAATCCGTTTTATCGTGATGCTGATTTGCCTGCTGCCCCTGCTTTTCCTTTTGTGGCTTTTCACCATCAGCGGAGCCAAGGCCGGTCCGGTTGGGCAGGCTATGCACAACGGCTCCATCATGACCATGATGCAGACGCCCGGTGGGATGGTGGTGCGGTACGCGCAACCGCGGCCGGACCTCTTCGGCCTCGTCCTGCCCGGCACCTTGCTCGTCGAGGGCAAGTGGATCGGTCCCCCGCCGCAGATGTTTGTCGGCACCGCGTTTGTGTTCTCCAGTCTTTGCGGGCCTATTCCTTACCCAGTCCGGGGGACTGTTGACCAGTCGCAAGCCCTGATGCTATTTGGGGCAGCTCCGCAGTTTGATACCGCCTGCAGGATTTTGGGGTACAGTATGGAAAGTCAGCAGTCGGTGTTGCGCTTCGAGCCCGTCAGGTAACCAGCAAGAAGGGACGTTTGCTATGCCTAAGGACCAAGCTCTATTTCGCGTGGAATGTTTCGTCGAGGCCAACCGCCTTGGCGAAGTCTTGTGGCTGCTAGCCGGGAAGGTTCTAAGCCTAACCCAGCATCCGGTCATCAACGCTCGCAAGAAGCGTGACAAAGTTGTGGCCAAGACCCGGGGCGACCTAACGGAAATCTTCGCCGCTTGGCTGCAGGAAAAGAAACACACCGAGGTCACGCCCGATCAGGTGCGTGAGTTCTGCTCCGACCACGGCCGACCATCGGAAGCCTATTCAGGTGTGCTCAGGCAAGCCGCGCTTGCTGGCATCGTCAAGAATGTCGGCACGAGTCCAAGCGATGCGCGCTGGAAGGTTCTCGCCCCCAAACTGAAGGTGGTGAAGAATGGCTAAGCGCAATGGGCACGCGATCGGACTCAAGCTGTACGCCAGCTATTCCTTCCGCGCGAAGGATCCGGTCATAGACGAGCTGCGGACCATCACCGAGGACTTCTTCGGTCACCGCGTCACCCGCAAGGACCTCCGGGAGCTGGAACTCAAGGGCGGTCCAACCGTCAGCTGTATGCAGGCTTGGTACTTTGGCGTCACCAAGCGACCGACCTCGGCGGCGATCGAGGCCGCAGGCCGGTCGATCGGGTACCAACGCAAATGGATCAAGATGCCGAAATGACCGCAGCTGAAGTTATCGAAGAAATTCAGAAGCAGCTAGCATGGCGTGGCCCAAGTGGAGGAAGCATGGGCCACGTCGTGCTCAAACGTGAGCTAGGCCAGATCATTCTAAGAGCCCTGCAGGATGCGGAGTTCGCCCGCAAGGCGCTTCGAAATCGCTACGGTCACGCCAAAGCCGAAGAGCTAATCCAGGCGGTCAGAGACGGAAAGGGATCGCCATGACCGGGTGGAAGCATATGCTTGCCAAAAGCGCAGGGGACAAAACTACTTGCCCACAGGTAACGGTACTGGAAGACTAGATTGGGGGAAGGGGCAGGAAGGGGACGAGCCGCTAGGATCGCCTAGGATGCGATTTGGGGGGCAGGCCTAGGCCGACCTACCGGGCCGCCCTAAAAAACGCCTAGGCGGGCTAGCCCGTCCGGGCCTGAGGGGATCAAGCTAGGGATGAAAGGCCCGGAAAGCGGGCAGGGGCAAAGTGCAGGTCATCGACAAAATCCGGGACGATCTAGAATACCGCCTACCGGGCGGGCGGGAGCTATCGGTCATCATTCTTTCAAGGGATCAGGCCGAGAGGCTAGTCACGGAATGGGACGAGCGAACGAAGGAGGGGCCTTCAATGAATGAGCGCGCGGTGTTGTGGATCGTGGTGGGCGTCTTAGTGCTCGCGATCATAATCGCTCTCGGCGCTGCTTCTAGCCGAGGCGCAGACCAGCAACGGGTCGCGTGCAGCTCCCAGAAGAATGGCGGCGGCTATTGGTCGTGGCGCGAAGTGGACGGGCGGCGCTGCTGGTATCAAGGGCGCGCCGGCAAGAGTAAAACAGAACTGCACTGGTCTCGCATGCCGATGATACCCCCGGAGCGCGAGCCAGTTGCGGTGGAGCGGCCCGGGGCCAACGTCCCGGCTCCGGTGCCGCTTTCCACCGGGGAGGAGGTGGTGCAGGATGGACGAAGACGAGCCGAACATAAAACGGTGCCCGCGTCTTCCGAGGCGCGGGCATTAACTCCCGAAGAAGAGGAACTGCTGACCACCTACTGGCCGGACCTAGCCTCACTCGAAGCCAAGTCGGTGGGATTACGGGAAGTTGATCTGCCTCCGTTCGAGCCGCTTCGCCTTACTGCGCCACAGCAGCCGCGCTCCAGCTGGTCGTGGCTGTGGGTGTTCCTGGTTCCGCTAAGCTATATTAGTTGGGTCTACCTTCGAAGGAGGGCCACATGATTACCGACAACATCGCCTGCGTAGTGAGCTACTTCGACGACGAGCGGGAGATACCGGTCGACTACGTGTTGAAGTGGACCGACGGATACGAGGCCTTCGTCTGCCGGATACAGGGCAACTGCCTAGACTCAATATCACTCGGCCGCTATCCGACCGAAGCGCTGGCGTGTCGGGCCATCTACGAATGGAACCGGCTAGACGACTTCGGCAAAACTCCAACCGTAAATTGAGCAAAGAAAAAGGCCCCGACGTGGGGCCCAGGAGGGAGGAGCTTGACGAGGTCGGTTGGATATTCATCGGCCTCGTAATCGTGATCTGCTTTCTGCTGGGCTGGCTATTTGCCTAGCTCTTCGAGCCGCTGCAGGATGCGCGCGCTGGTGCCAGCTCCCGCCCAGCCATCGGCCGGCAATCCCTCCCGCGTCTGGAACTTGCGTACCGCCTCCATAGTGGCAGGACCAATGTCGCCATCGACAGCGAGGCCGGCATCCATCAGCTTGTTGAGTGACTCTTGCAGCCACTGCGCCGAGAACGTGCCGCCATCCCCGGAGGTGAGCGGGTCCGTAGCCGCGGCTTGCACTTGGTCCATAACGCCAGGGGCGATCTTGTCCACGAGTGTACGGATATCGCTGTAGGTCGAGGTGGCCTGCTTTACCATGGGCAGGATTTTGTCCCATAGCTTCAGGATGTCCTCGCGGTTGGATATAATCCTGAAGCCGATGCTGATGATGTCGCCGAAGCTGGCCATCTAGTTCCTCCTATCTGTGTAATGGTGGGCCGAAGACCTGCCACCCGAGCAGCAGAAACAGTACGAACAGCAGGATGCTGTTACCCAGGATGCCGTAGGCGCCGGCCACAACGGAGAAGTGGACGAGCAGACCGAACACAAACCAGATCAGCATAAGGATCCAATAGCAGAGACCTAGGGTCATGACTTCCTCCACTCATTGCAGCGCCTTCACGATTGCGTAGATCGACGAGATCAGGAACGTGAGGATGAAGCCGATCAAGACCAACCAACCGGCTACGAACAACACGAACTCCCAGAACGGACGCCAGCGCCTCCCCATAGAGTAGTTGTTTATTCAAATAGGCGTGAATGCCCCGACTGGCGTGATCGTCCCGGCCACCGCCTCACCGGCTACGACCTCCACATCCATAGTGGTAATGATCTCGCGCACGCCAGCGCCAAGGTCCGCATCGGCGGTCGCAATGATCTGAGCCTGTCCGATGGTACCACCTTCGGTCGCGGCAACCGTCGCCTTTTGCGGGTCATCAGGATCGACCTCGACCGTGACAATATCGGTGTTCGACGAAGACCACTCGACATCGCCGTCAACCGCGGCCGCATTGCCCTGACTGTCGACATACTCAATCTTCACTTCGACTTTGTTGCCGTCTGGAAGCGTGTAAGCCATATCCTCACCTCTTGCTGTTACTGTGAAACGATCGTAGCGGAGAGTGACAATCGCGTAGCCTTCTTGGTCCTCGACGAGCTCGAGCTTGCCGCCAAGTTGGAACTTGATCGTGGTCATGCCTAGGGTTCATAGGTCCAGTGGTCGTAGCCGATGTAGCTGAGCACAAGCATCAGCAGCATGACCATCAAAAATGCCGTGATGACGATGACCAGCTGCCGCCTAAAGCCAGCCATTCGATCCGCCTTTATAATCCGGATAAGTCTTACTGTCCAAGAACCGGCGAGGTCGCTGCTGCTGGTAGTCGCTATAATCGTTGATGCGAACGCACGAGTAACCGAGATCGACGTGGAGCTTTTTGCGATAATGCAATGCGCTCAAACCGTTCGCATTCACGCAATCGGCTTGGTTGATGTACGTGATATTACCGATGCGATTGTCGAGGTTGAGGCAGATCGGATCGGTCAGCGCCATACACCACCAGATTGCCGCCCATGTTTCCAGCATGGCTCACTCGCATTTATCGCAGATGATTTTGGTCACGCGTCCGTGGGCTTCCATGCAATTGTTGACGCCGTTGGCGAACCGCTCCAAGGCGATCTCGTTGGTCGGATCGAGGATAAGTATGTTAAACAGTTTGATGACGTGCTGCTGTATCGCGTTGTCCAGCGCGTCAAGCATAAGCTGTCTCATAATCATCGCTGCTCTTCTGGCGGCACTTGCGGTTGCGGGATCGGCGAGTCGGCGTGGACCGTATCCGGCTTGGTCGGCAAGTCGGTATGCGCGACTTCATCCGGCGGGAGCGGCTTCAAAGGTACGATCCGCACCTCTTCGTCGGCACTCTGCAACTTGAATGGATCGAACTTTGGTGTCTTAGCCTTGGCCTTGCTCAAAGATTGAGCATCAGGAACCACGACGCAGCGCGATAAGATTGCTTGCACTTCTTTCTGTTGCGCGAAGATCATCTCAAATTCGTTCTTGCGCGCGGTAGCTGCGAAGTTGAGCGTGAACCAAAGCATTGCGATCATCGCCAGCACAACTATCACCATGCCGAGCATGACCGGCTGCGAGCCCATCGCCGCCATGAAACTACGCGATGTCGCGCCAACCTCTTCGGTTATTCCAGCGTTCATTGTGCTGGCACCAGATGCTTAAGGGGACTAAGCGGTGGTCGCGGTGCTTCCGGTGCGGCCGGTCGCGCCGGTGCGGCGGGTGGTTCCGATCGCGCTGGCACCTGGAGCAGCTTCAACGCATCCTCCGGCAAGATGCAGTGCATTGACTTCTCAACCAACGCACCTTGATCCTTGACGATCGCGCCCCATTGCGAGAACAGCTTGTCATTCGCCGAGAACAATGCCTGCACCGTCGTCTCGGTACGCGCGGTGATGCGACTTAGATAATAGAACAGGAACAGCAGCAGCGCGATATTCATCAGCACCATGGCAATCGCGAGCGGCTGCGACTTCATGCTGTCGACGATGCCGGTGGCGACGTTGCCGGCTTGCTTAACACCTTCCTGCAACGTCATGATGACACGTCCTTCATTTGGTCTCTTCGTCTATTTCTCTTTGCAGCTTGCGGGCCGGACCTTGCAATTGCTCGGGTAGATTATTGATGTCGACTGGCGTACTGCTTTCCGATTGCAGCTTGAAGACCGCCTTGGTCTGCTGGTTCATTTCGGTGACTTGCTCTTTCAGAACCGTGATGCGCTCGTCGAAGACCGGGAGCTTGGTCAGCGTCTCGCCGACCTTATCCAAGCTGCGCTCCAGGTTATTGATACGCGCCAGCGTTGCGTGCACCTGTCGGCCGCCTACGGCATCCAGTATTTCAACCTTGGCGACTAGCTCCGTCACCTTCTGGTCTATGTGCGCACCCCACATAAGCGCGAGCACGATCTGCCCGAGCAGGAACAATAGAAACGCTACCGCGTTCTTGTTCGCGTTGAGCATTTCAAACATGATGTTGGTACCACACTCTACGCATCCACTTGGTTTTGCGTAGGCCCTTGGTCTCGACTGAGATAATCGCCGCGCGAATTTCCTCGCCCTCTCGCTGCTCGGCCAGCGCGGCCCCAGCCTGTCCCCAAATTATTTTCCGCACGTAGAAGCCTTCGCCACGTAGCTGACCGATGGCCCAAGCCGTCGCGTTGGCGGCATGTATCACATTCTTCATTCTTATTTTTCGACCACCTTGTCGTGATCCTTTAGCGGGCCTTCCGTTGCCAGCTCCGGTGTGGTCACAACCTTCTTAACGTCCGGCATGTCCGCCACGCGGGAGACTTGCGCGGTCTTGGAGTTGGTCACAAACGAATAGATCATCGCGCCGAGCAAGATAATTCCGATCAAGGTATTGATGACCATGTCGGTCGCCGGACCGACCATGTCGGAAGCGATCAATCCCTTGGCGCTAAACCACGCGACCACGCTCGGGATGAAAACCGTTAGTACGCTTTTGAGTTGTTCTTTTTCCATGGCCGTCACCGCGGTTCGAGGGGAACGGTCCGCACCTCGTCATCGTCGCTCTGCATCTTATACGATTGCTTGCTCAATATTTTCTGGATGGTGTCGATGTCGACGCTTACGCACTTGGCCAGCAATTGCTGCGTCTCGCTGTTGGCCTTGTAGATGTGCTCCATCGCGTTGCGGCCGGTCCAGAAGATGTAAGCCAGCAGGGCAAAGTTCATGACCACCAGAGCCAACGCCAGCGGCTGGCTTCGCATGACATCGAAGAAACCACCAACCGCCTTGCCCGCCTCGGCGACGCTCATGTGCTAAACCATCCCCGGTCCGATGGCGTCCTCGCTCATGTAATGCTGGACCTCGAGCAACATCTCGTTGGCTTCCCGGCGCAACTCCACCTCGTTGCGGTTGATCGGGCCCCAATGTTGTCGCAGGTAGCGCATTCCAAGTGCTGTCACAAATGCGTGGAATGCAGGAGCGAACTTGCTGAGAAACTGATACTTGGCGCCATCACCAGTACCGTAGCCGCCAAGGTCGTTGCTGTCCGGCCCGATGTCCTTCTGGAAGCTGGGCAGGAAGCCGTTGGGATTGGCCCAGTATTTCGGCAGCAGCGGACCGATGCGGTTGCTAGCCGAGCGGATATTCCAGCTGGTCTGAAACATCCCAGCCTCGGCGGTGTCGCTCGCCACGTTGGTTGCGCTCATGTCCCGGCCTTCGCAGTACTTGCCGGAAGACTCGCGCATCCCAAGTCCCAGGATCATTACGAACAGGTGGCGCAGCGTGTCGATGCCGTCCTCGGAATTGTCCATGCCGAGCTCACGGAACTTGGATTTGTACCAACTGAGCGCATCATTGTCCGGGCTATTGCGGTCGGCCATCGCCATCGTGACCGCAGTGGGATCATCCTCGGCTAGCTGCTGGGCGGCAAGCGCAAAGCACAACGCCACTCCGGCGGTGTATCCCTTGGGAGCCTTGCCACGATCGCGCCAGCTGTAGTTGGAGATCGCCGAGGCGTCGGAGATGCGCACGATCCCGTCAATCTTCTCTTGCGGCAGAACGTTATTGCCGGCAGCCTTGGCGGCATCGAGTTCGTCGAGTGCTGTCCAGGTCTTCGGACCAACAACACCATCGGCGCTCAGGCCAGCCGCGGCTTGATAGCCCTTCACGCCGCCATCGGTAATGCCGCCGAAGTCCCCGTCCACCGGCTTGATACCGAGCGAACGCTGGACACTTTCCACATACGGGCCTTTGTCGCCCTTCTTGACGGTAGGACGATCGGCCGGTGGCGGCTCCGGGTCCGGTCCCGGCTCAGGCCCTGGATCCGGTCCGGGTTCTGGATCGGGTCCCGGCTCGATGCTCTTGCCCGCCAGCGACTCGGCGATGCTAAGGCAGATCGCCTCGAAGTGTTCGCGGTATAAGTCGGCGTCGGCGCGACTGTCCACGAAGCAAGTCTCAATGAGCACGGCGGGCTTTGAAGTGTTGTTCAAGAAAAATAAATCAGTGCGTTTCTTGGCGCCTCGGTTCTTCAGCTTGCCAGTAGAAGAGATGCCGCCGGCAATCACCTTCGACAAATCCAACTGGGTGACGTAGAGGCACTCGGTGCCCATCGGCGAGCTCGTGGTCTGGTACGCATTAAAGTGCACCGAGACGTCAAGCTCTCTCGACTGGCTGTTGTGGTAGTTGACGATGCGGTTCAGGTTCTCATTCTGGGAGTGGCTCACATCGTCATGGAAAGTCTTGACCTTTAGGCCAGCTCCCGTCATCAACTCCGCGACCCGGTTGACGACACGGCGGGCTTCGTCGACTTCGTCGAGGTATCCACTGGCGCCTCGGATGTACTTACCGTGTCCGCTCGAGATGACAAAACTGCTGGCCATCGGTTCCTCCTCCTAATTATTCTGCGCCAGTGCGAACGCGCGCGACGGCGCATTTCCTCACAATAGCGGCAAGTCACTGCTTGATCTTTTGAGCGGTGGTGTCTGACTTGACCATCTCGTTGTGCCACTCGGTATAGAGTCGGTGACGCTCGGTACCAATCTCATCCCGGGTTGGATCACGCCCGAGGGTCTTTCTCAGGTCAACGATAATCTGTAGATCTGTCTTCATGGCATACTCCTACTAAGCACGATTGGCATAGGCTGAATGTCGGGATTGATGATGCGTTTAGCCTCTTCGATTTGATCCAGAGTTGCGCCTTGCGCCGGAGTGAACTGCCAGGTGTTTCGGTCATCAGGATCGCCGACGAATGCCTCGATGATCGGGCACACCTGCCCGATGGCAAAATAGAGCTCGTCCATAGTCATCGCATCATCCCTTATTGAAAGCGTGCGCGCGCCCGGTCCAGATGGTTGCCAAGGCAAACTCGATGTCGCCGTCAGGTACGTTCGAGCCCTTCAATTCCGGGTTGGCTTCAATTGCTGCGGCGATGGTCGCGTTGGAAGAGACCACATGCGTTGCAATCATCTTCGGATTGTCATCACCGCGAATGACGTAGTCCGCATAGTTAATACGGATTTCATGATCCGCTGTTCCGGGGTCTTCGCTCTCGACGTACTGCGCCACGCGCATAGATAGAAACAACACGCGCGCCGAGAACTCATCATCGCGAGCGGTTGAGATCAGATCAATAGCTGCCATTTCTAGCTCCCGATAATCTGCGCGGTGGTGCCGCCCATATCTAAGGTTGGTGCCAATGAAGTCTTGGCTTTAGCTTGAGCCGCGAGCCGGGCACTCTGCGCATTCAAGCCGATCCCAATTTCCAAGATGGCTTTGTCCCCCAATGGCCACGGCATCTCGCCGCCATCGACGAAGGTGCCCGACTCGTTTGTTCCAGCCAAAGTATGGCGCCGACCTTGATCGTAGATGCGCTCGGTAAAGCCCTGCGGCAGCCACGGCAAAGCGTAGCCGAAGTCGTTAGCAAAGTTCTCTGGCGTGTCCGCGTATAGCAGGTCATCAACGCGAACGTAGACATTGCCGTCTGGATGCTGCTGGACTTGTTTCATAGCTTGATCATCACGTTCCAATAACCCTTCGGGTCGAGGATGTTGAGTGGTGCGCCACCGCCGGTAGCCTGAATGTCGGCTTGGGCATTCAAAGTATAATTCGTCATGTTCGGCGCAGTCACCGACCAGATCGTATAGGTAGCGCCAGCATCAACTAAGATAGAACCAGAGGCTATTCCATGATTATGGCCAGCATTAACGTGGTAGTGGTTGGCCATGTTAGTGATTGTCGGTGACTCTGTTTCAGCGCCTGCTGCTGCGCCAAGTGGACGCGAGGTCAAGCCAGCACCCGCACCCGCAATCGCAATCGAGCGCCCGAGCTGCTTGGTCAGGAACAGCCGGCAATTCGCCGCCCATGCTGCGGCGGCGTTCCCTTGCGCTGCTCGTGTCGTCGCGGCGCCGGCGCTGGTCTGGATCGGCGCAGCGGTGTCGGAGACATTATTGAATATCAATATGAACAACGCCTGCGCCAGAACGTTGGCATACGACGCACCGGAGGCTCCGCTGCCGATGGAGCCGTCGTTCATCATTATCCAGCCGGTATCTGGCACGGTCTTGAGCGTGATCTTGGCGTCGCCGGTCGTAAAGCCCCCACCGCCTGCGCCAACAAACGCAGTGGTTGCTAGGCTCGTATCTGAGTCCCCGGGGGAAGGAGTTGGTGCACGAACGTCGCCAGTGAATACCGGCGAGTCTAGGGTAGCCAATCTCTCGGTGGAGAACTTTGTCATCAGATCATCTCGACGTCCATAAAGAAATAGCTACGACCCCCGGTTACCGACATAGTTGCTCCTACGATGAGTGATGCGGCGTAATCCCCCGATATGGAATACATCACGCCGCCCAGGTGGTAGCTCCAGGCTATCTCGGGGGCCGCCGTAAAATAAGTCGTTAGCAGCATCGGACTCGTACCGTTGTACTTCCAATTGACCGGATCGGATCTCAATGTCTGTCCGGCGGGAATAGTTGCACCAGGAGCACCGCTGAAAAACACTTGGGTCAGATCACTCGCATCCCAACCATTCGCAGACCCGCCTGGATATGCCGAGTGACCGATGTACATCTTGCTGAAGCTGAGGGCAGAGACACCAACAGAATTGTTGCTGACGGTGACTCGCACCTGCGTCTGGCCACTCGGCACATTGACGATACCGATAGTTCCCGCACCTACCGCATAAAAGAATTGCCGGATCGTCCAACCGCCCCATGAAGAGCCGTAGTTATACTGCACCGAGCCAACGACATTGTTCCACGGCGCGCTTGGGAGGATAGGCTCCGGGAGCAAGCTTCCACCGGCGCCTCCTGTAGTGAACGTAAGACTGCCCCCGCTACGATTGAGCAGAAAATCACTAGAGGGAGCGCCTGGATCAAGATGCAGATAGACTTGCGGCTTGTTGCCGGTCACCCACGAGCCATCGGGGCCGAGGTTGACCGGCTTGCCAGCGGCGTTGCGGAACTTCGCCAGATTGGCTGGTATGCTAATGTCGACGAACTCATTGGTGTTGAAGTAAAATTCGGCCAAGCTCAATGCCATGTAATTGGCATCGGTATCGTAGCGACGACCAATGAGAAAAGACGCCCGCGTCCAGTCAATAACCGTGTTTGATGGTGCCGTAACATCAAACGTCTGGGCTACTCCATCGACGTAGCACTTGGTTATGCTGGGCAACGAGAAGGCAAACACGATGTGATGCCAGACGAAATCCTTTGGGATTGGACTGTTCGTTCGAATGTTGCAGGGATTAATACTGCCGGTCACATCATTAGTTGCAAAATTTATATAGTTGTTGACGTCGATCCAGCATGGATTAAATCCACCGGGAAAATCAATGATGCGTTCTTCTGTATCCCAGTAGACGCGCTTGAACCAGAACGAGAGTGTCCCAACCTTGCTGTCAACGGCAGTCGTGAGTGTCGCCTGTAAATAGGTTCCGTAGCGAAACGAAAGAGAACTGACAGGGAAATCCCCGGCGCTGCCTCCCGCGCCGCCATTGAGAAGTTTTGTAACCGCGAGCATCAGTCATCCGTCCCGGCATTGGTGATGTAGAGTACCTTCACGCCGTGCAAGCGTGCGTCGATGGCCATGTTGTCAGACGCGTGAGCCGGATTACGTTTGACCTGAAATTGCACCACATCATTTTCTACTGGCGATCCGCCAATGGTGATCGCGGATGATTCCGCACCGATATAAAGATCGTTGGTGGTGCCACCGATCTCGACCACGACTTGCTCGGTGCCGAAGGCCACATCCATCGCGTCATCGTCAGACCGGGCGACCGCTTGCAACGCCCAGACCACGCCGAAATTTGTCGTCGTTGCACCGTGCGACCAGATAGGGACGAATGTTATGGTGCCTTCATTCCATCCCTTCGGCATGGCGATTTCGAACTGAGCAAACTCCTGCGTTGTGGTATCAAAGTCGAGCGTGCGGATCATGTTCTTGTTGGTCGTGGTCTCCATCGTGCCCGGTGCCGCGCCATTGGTCGCGCGTGACACCATTGCACTAGCGGGCACCCAGATCGTTTGCTTGCCACTACCACCACCGGCAGCAGCAACTGCCGCAGTTACGAATGCGGTCGTTGCAACCTTGGTCGTATTGTTTCCGGGACTCTGCGTGATGGCAGTTGACCCTATGGTCAGCTGCAAGTCCGAGCCCATGACAATCGGATTGCCGGCCGGATTGTTGGCAAGCGTGCTATTGCCGACGCCACCAACGAATGTCGGAAACGTGTCAGTGCCGGGAGCGGAAGTGAACTGCGCGCATATCCGGCCAAAATTGGCATTGTAAAGCGTGAGAGCGGAATTGCCCTTTGTACTAAAGGCCAACCCGATGTCGGCATCTGTTCCGGCCGCAGCGATCAGGGTTTGCCCCGCTACCGGGTTCACATCCAATCCGGTCGTAGGTGTTGCAACCGATGATCGATAGCTTGTCACTCCATAAAATGTTGGAGTGGTGCGCCACGTCGCCAGCGGCACACCTTTGATTGAAGTCGCGGTAACCCATTGCGCAACCTCGTTTGCGTTCGGCGTGCCGCTGTTGTTGACATTGCCAGAGCCGGAACCAGTCGCGCCCGGAGGACCGGCCGGACCTTGCGCCCCTACCGGCTGCGTGCCCTGGAAATAAACGCCGTCATTGTTGCCGGTAGGTATCGTGAAGGCCGACGCGTCGGCTGCCTGGCCGTTAATCCAAACCTCGTAATAGTCGCTGCCGCTGGCACTATCGTAGCAAGTGATGTGAGCAAAGCCGTCGGTCGTGTTGCTGGTCGCGAAGTGGAGCAACGTTCCGTTCTTATAGATGGCGATGTACAAGTTGCTGCCGAGCGCCAGCCCGGTAGCGAACACCGACGCCACAAATATCGTCTCGCCCAAGGGCGGCGTGTATCGGCTATTGCTGGTGCTGTAGAAGCTGCCGTTGTTGTAACCAATGGCACCGAAATTGATCTTCGACCAAGTTGCATGCGCGACGCCTTGGCTGGCGGCCTTATAAGCCGTGAAGCCGGTTGCAGCTCCCGTACCTAGGCCGGTGCCTTCCGGTCCCTGCGGGCCTTCAGGACCAACGGGACCTTCGGGACCAGGAGGGCCCGCCGGACCATCGGCGCCAGCAGGACCAGCAGGGCCGGTAGGGCCAGGGGGACCGCCGGGAGTGCCGGGCTCGCCTTGCGGGCCGGTAGGACCGGGCAAGCCCGGAGAACCGGGCACGCCGGGAGCGCCTTGCGGACCTTGCGGACCTTGCGGACCAGGGGGACCGCCCGGGGTGCCAGGAGTACCCTGCGGCCCTTGCGGGCCTACCGGACCAGTCGATCCCTTTTCGCCCGCGGCGTTGATGGACCACGAGCTGTAGGTGCCGGTGCCGTGGTACGTGTCTGTGGTTATGACAAGGTTATTGCCGACGTACTCGGAGACAATACCTTCCATCCACCGAGAGACGTCATCGAGTGCGGAAGCCCGTATCCGAATGCCGGGACCAAAGCCCAGACCATACTCATTCAGTACGAAGGTGCGATCATCAAATGCGCCACCAATCAAATGTGTACTGTTGCTGGTGCCATAGATGATCGGTCCGCGCGCTCCATAAGGCGCAGACATCGCAATCGCAGTCGGTATGTGTTCGCCATCAATGATGACGGGACCGCGATTGATGACCTCGAGGCTGATAATGGTCACCGCGTTATTCCCTCAAAGATGGTCAGGTCGATCTGAATGGTAACGCGCCTGAACTCAGCATCGATGCCAACCACGTCCGCTACGTACTTGCCCGGGGTCTGTCGCTTCATGACCTCCTTATCAATATTGAATAAGAAGAAGCCGAAGTCTGGCGCCTCGCCGATCGCGAGCGTGCCATCTTCGGTCGTAGCTGAGATCACCACCTCATGGTCATCAGTCTGCCGGCGTACCTCCATCTCAAAGAGGATACCTCTGATATCGAGTTGGGGCGGATCGGTTTCGCCGGTGTCAACAACATACTTGACGGAGTCGATCCAATCCTCGTTGGTGCCAGTCTGCACCTGGAGGATTGCGAGCGGCATCGCCAATAGGTTGGTGAGCGGAGGGCTGGACGTGATAGTCATCTCAGCGCACCTTATGGGCTGCTAACGCGATAAGCATTCAACTGCGTGGAGCCGTAGATGTACGGATAGGCAGTGGTCTGGTAAGCCACCAGCGTCACGTTATCGCCAGCAACCAAGTTGAACTGCTGCGTCACGGTGACGCCGATGGTAGAGCCATCACCGTTCCAGCAGTAAGTCAAAGCACCAGCCGAACCACCATTGACGAAGAACTCAGCTTGGAACGAACCGGGCCCTTGGTAGCCCGGCGTGTACGGCGCAGCTCCGAAGTAGCCGAAGCATTCCCATATGCCAGCGTCCAAAGGTCCAACCCAGAAACCGGCATTGTTGGAACCCGACGCCGGATCGCGGAAGAACGATCCTCTGAGCTCGTACATGTTGGTGACGGTAAGCAGCGAGCCCGCTGGGAAGTAAATATGGACGCTACCAGCGCGCCCAATGTATTGACTGCGCGACCGCCACATCGTCGCTGGACTGATGAACTTGTGCCACAAGACACCAGCTTCCGCTTCGGCAGTGGTGGCGTATTGTGGACCGCTGACGAGCCGGAAGAGCGTGCCATCGTAGACAAATAGATAGAGCCCTTCGATCCACAACTCGTTCTTCTCGAATGCCTCGCCATCGAAACGCTTGATCGCGATGGGTCCAAGTCCACTAGCATTGAGGGTGACGGCCGGAAGTGTGGTGGTGTTCTTGACTAGAACCTCGCAGGTAAAGCCGGGCACCAGCGACGAGACCGGAGGCGCGAAGTTGGCAACGACGTTGTTGACGGTGCCGGTATCAACCGCGAACGGGATTGCAAACCCGGCCGCCGACACAATGCTCGCCAGCTGGAAGCGCGTTCCATCATAGATGATAATGACCACAGCGCCGGCATCGAGCTCGCCAGCCGTCAGATTGGTACCATCCGGGCGCACCAGCGCTTTCACTCCCAAGCCATCAACGTTGATATCGACAACGCCGGTGTTGGTATTGGCGATCTTGACCTCGAGCAACAAGCCGCCATCGAGCGCGGTAATCGCCGGCGTGTAGTTCGCGATGACGTGATTGACGGTACCAGTGTCGATGGTGAACGGGATTTTGAAGCCGGTTGTTTTGCTTCCCGGGATCAATTGGAAATGCGCGCCATCATAAATCATGGTGGCGACTTGACCGGCAAGGATATCGCCAGCGCCTAGCTGCGAGCCGTCGCTGTGCACAATCGGCTGCGAACCAATGCCGTTGATATTGAGCGACGCCGCGCCGGTATTGCTGACCGCAATCAGCACCCGCATCGTCAAGCCGGGTTGATATACATCGAGCGGTGGATCGAGCGCGATCGACACGACGTTGGCAGAGCCAGTATCAACGCCATAGATGACCCGGCCGTTACGCACGGCCTTCAAAAGCTGAAACAGATCACTCGATAAAGGATTTATCCCGGCCTTTGAGATCATGTTGGTGATCTCACGCATGGGATGTTCAAACGCTTCAGCGGGCGGGATCGAGCCCTCCCGCCCCTGACTTGGGTCACCGTTGATATACGGCGCGTTCGGGTCGGCGACACCGTAAGGCGAAACATATTTCATCGCATTCCTCCTAGGGCGTACCTTGCATCGGGCCGCCTTCTGCCAAGTCTGAAAAGTCCCAAGTCAGTTCTGTGTGCGCGGGTTTCCATCGCAACAACAAACATTCCAGCTCGGTCGGGATGCCGATCTCAAGATGGTGGTGGACACCAGCTTGGCTTTGACCAGCACGAAACCAATCTAGGCTTGCTTCGCCGACATGCGCGAACCAGTAGAACCGCATCTCGGGCGGGCCGATGTACCAGCGAAAGTTCTCTTCCGGACTTGGCCTCGTATCACCAACGCGCGAGACACCAGCCATGAACGGCGCGAACTCGCCGATGACGATTTCATGGCCTAGCCAATCCATCACCCATTCATAAAAGGCGCGCGACTGCCCGCCTCTGAAAGTCATTTTGAAAACGAGTTGCTGCTGGCGTTCCGCAATCGTAAAAACTTGCGGCCAGCATGGATCGGGTAAGCCCCAAGCACGCTCCCAATCCGGTAGCAACTCTACAGTCTTGCGCGGATCGCTCTCGAGCTCGAGCAGGTCCGCAGCGCGACTATCGACAAAGCCCCAGAAGTTATTCAGGCCCTTCTGTACGCAATATTGTACTGACCCAGCCTCGCGCGGCCAGGCAATGCCCCAAGGCAGTAGGTCCAGGAACGCCGATAGATAATCACTACCGTTTCGGCGGACATGTTTGTCAGGGGGTATAAGTGAAGCCATAAATAATATCGCCCAAGACTGCCATGTGACCGTTGCTCGGCATCACGTCATCAGCGGTAGTTGAGAGCTTGAACGAGATAACGCCCGGCGCATTCATCACGGCCGAATATTTCCAAGCTGCGAATATCGTTTGGCCGGGAGCTGCCACTTCGAGCAAGAGATCGTTGATGCTATCTTCAATCGCAGCGCGCACATCGGGCGAGTCCAGCGCCAAGTCAATAATGTGGAGATCAATTGGCTGCCGGATTGGTGACAACACCCAATGATCCTTCACCGCAACCGGCCGCACGAGATCGATGTAAGCTGCGACACGATCAAGATCCTCCTGCAAGGGAAAGCCATCATTGTCCGCGCGCGTCTCATCGCACATGATCCTGACAGTGACTGTGCCTATTCCCATTTCATTTGGAGCGCACCAAGCGCGGGTGACACCCGGCACAGCTTTTGCCCAACGCACATAGTCATGCTGGGCGCCGCCCATTGGCGGCTCGCGAATGCGCTCGAGAACGCGAATGCGAAGGTTGTCGTCATTCTCAACTTCTGCACCACCGCCAATATACTCAACCCGCGCATTCTCGGTCAGATTGTCGATTGGCTGAAGAAAGGTAAGAGTAGCGCCAGATTGGATATTGCCGACTGTTCCGGGATCGAGCGCTCGCACCTCGATTGGAGTTGGCGCATCATCAAGCAAGATCACTTCATCAATGACTTCGTATTCTACTACACCGCCATAAGACAATCGCGCTCCAACTGGGATGACAACATCAGGCGCGCCGAGAACCGTGGCGGTGCCCTGCGCCAATGTTGCAGCCTTGCGGCCGGTGGTGCCGTCCGAGTTGACTAGCCAGATGTCTCCGTGACGGTCTAGCCATTCGGTCTCGGCGGTGTCTGGTAAAAGCTGGAGCGCTAGCCAATCTATAAAACGCAGCACCAGATGGCAGAGACCGGCTTGCGCATCTGACATCACGCGCAAGACGTTGTTGCCGATAAGGATCGCCCCCGAGAGAGCGGACGTTACCTCATCGCGAACCTGTTCGCGCGTTTGTCTAAGGGTGGGTGTGTTCCAAGGCATTAGAATGTCACCACTTGATCCCAGAGGTAAGCAAAGCGCAACTGGATCGCTTGCAAGGGTCCGCGATATATCGTCACAAAAACATCAATCTCAGATCGTCCTACGCGTTGAGCTTGGACATCAATTGCAGACGCAATCCGATTGACGATGAAAGGACGCAGCGCCTCGCGTGTGTACTGCTCTGCTCGCGCCACGGTCGAGCCTTCATATGAATTGGCATCGGATATCTTGGCCCGGAACAGCAGCCAGTTCTTGCAGCCGATGGGCCAGCCTCCCCAAATCTCTTCGGCATCAAGATCGCCCCACCAGCCGCGTCGGTCGGTGCTATCTGGATCCGGTAAGATGTCGCTGGTCGAAGCGAGAGCGTCCGTCATCAAAGCCACCCGCACCGCGGTGGCTAGCTCTTCCTCTTCGCTCAACCCTTCCGTTGACTGCAACCAATCAGCCAAGGTGCCGGGCAAAGGCCCAGCCTGCTTCATCTCAACGAGCGAGTTTCGACCTTTGAGGAGGATGTCGACCATGACGTCAGACCGTCAATGCGCGAACAGTACCGCGAACGAAAGCTGGATGTACCACCTTGTTGTCGGCAACGATCTCGTCAAAGCGCGAGGCGTCCGAGTAGATGCGATAAGAGGTGGCAAGAGCCGGCAACGGGCGCAGGTTGTAGTAAACAACTCGCGGCAGCGGCATCGCGGTATCGGCTAGGTAGCGTGCGGACTTGGCAGCCAGCTCCCGCAGCAGCTGGTAAACAATATTATCCATATCGTCCGCGGCCATCTCCTTCGCTAAATCAAAACTGTTCTTCATCCGCTCCTGCATTGCCTCAATATCATCGCGGCTCTTAAACGTGGTGGCTGCGATAATCTTGCACTGGCAGGAGAGCGCAAAGAGAACGCCGAACTGGATGGTCCAGAGCGAGCCCAATATTGTAGGCACCTCCGAACGTAACTGGGCCAGCACCGGATCAAGTTGCGATACCGAAATACCAGCAGCTAAGGCGGCGTCGAATACAACCAACATATCTTCCGGCAATGAGCCGTCACGAATAGAGGTCTCAACGTTGGTTTGCAGATCGCCAGCTGCCGTGCGTAAGTCAGAACCCTCTCGGCCTTTGGTAGAGGTGAACGTCATAAGCTTGTCGCACATCCGCTTGATGATGCCGGCAATCTCAGCGACCATAATCCGCGTATCGGTGCGGATTTCCGCTTCGGTATCGATTACCCCTTCCATCACCGGATCCTTATTGCCGCCGGACCGCCGAAGGTGCCGCCACCGAAATTGGAACCACCGCCGGCAATCGATACTCCAGTCAAAGTGAATTGCCGCTTGCCGGTAGCGACTACAGTTTTGTCCAGATTAGTTGTCGCCGTCTCCAGCAGCTTGCGAGAGTCGTCCTTGAATACCTTAGGCGCTTCTCCCGCCTCCACGAATGCCAAATCAAATTCATAGAAGCCGCCCTTTTGCCGGCTCTCCGAAACGCCATAGCGCTCAACCATGACCATCATCGGCCCGCCTGAGCTAGCTCCCTCCCGCCCACCACCAAAGGTTATGGAAAGGGATGGATGTATCAACTCGCCGGGCCCGTCCATCTCCAACGCTTCCAACATCGCGTTGCGCTGAGCAATCATGTTGGCATAAACAGCATTGGGACCGCGATTGAGTTTCTTGTCGTTCAGCAGGATGTAGCCACTAAACTGCCAATGCACCGCCTCTCGTCCCATGTCCTCGGCGTAGGGAATGTTCCGCTTTGGATATTGATGAGTAACAACGCGACGGCCAGATTGCCGGGCGCTGCTCTCAACGTGAAAGTAAACGCCACGAAAGGACGCGATGCGAAGGGTGTCGCGCCACTCGTTGTGTAGTTCGAGGATCGAACCCATTTTTAGTTATCCAACTCGTCCTGCTTGACCAGGACCGGCACCGTCGCCCAACAGCCTTCCTTGTCTACCCAGATGCGGAAGTCCTTATGGCGAATATGAGTATGATCGGCATCAACCCGCATCGACTTATCGTCCTTCTCATAATACGCGGTGACGTGTTTGCCGGTCAGGACGACGTAGCAGGAGCCGTGCCGGATGGTGATGGTGTTGCCGCCGCCATCTATGTCGATGAAAGTCGAGCTTTCCTTTTTGAGTAGCGGTCTTTGACCTTCTTTCTTTTGCTGCTGCTGGCCACCACCCGATTGACCTCCACCACGCGCCTGCGGCTGCGAGGATTGCTGTTGCGAATCATCATCCACCTTTACAAGTTGAAGCCTGATCTTGTTCTTGGCGGCGTCGGTTGAAAGATAAGCGCCGGGCTTGAGTCCAGACTTCTCATCGCCGCCAGCAAAGTGAAGTTGGATGTTCTTGTCGGCTTGGTGGTACATCGCGGTGTCGCCTTCGCGTCCACCGTGATCATCCTTGCTATCCTTCTCGTTCTCCAGCATGAGCTGGTGGCGCGGGTCTTGTAGACCTGGCAGTGAGGGATCGGAGCGCGATCCATTGGCGTACGAAGTCAGGCCGATAGCGGACTTGCCCTTCGGCTGGTCGTCGTCCTCGAATGCGCCAGCTCCCGCCTTGTCGCCAACGCCGCCACTACCGCCACCGCCGGACTTGGCCTGCTGCTGGCCACCCTTGTCCTCTTCCTCGTCCTGCTTGGCAGGCCAATAGGCAAACCCGTAAGGCTGCACGATCGGCACACCCTTGGGGCTATCGTTGCGGCCAGCATCGATGTCCGCAGTGGGGAAGATGGTACTGTGATCGACCTTGCGCGTGGTGGCGCGCGACGAGCTGCCAAGAGTAGCGGAATGTGTGTTGCTGCCGACAGTTTCTCTTCTCATTTTAGGCTAGGTCCCTTCTGGCCCATTTCATTCTCGAGCTCGAGTGTAGTGCGGGTGCCGCCCTTATCGTCCTGGGTAAAGGTCACCGACTTGCAGATGAGGGATTGGTCCATAATCAGCATCGGTGACTTTACGTGTACCGAGTTCCATGGCCGCCACAGCACGCCGCGGGTGCGGCCACCGGAAGGACCGCCGCCATTAAACCAACCCTGCAGGACGGCCTCCACCTTGATTTGCTCGCCGTTGATAGCACCGCCTTCGGACCCACTCCGCTGCGCGGCATCGGACTGCTTGCCGGGCATCTCCGCCATACTGATGAGCGGCATGAACGGACCGGAGCCAACTCCCATCGATTGGGCAAAGCCGCTCATCATATTGCCAAGCGGCGCACTCGTGACTGCCGGTCCCCAGGACTTTGGCGTGGGAGCGTTCTGCGCCATCGTTAGAAAGGCGCCGCTACCGAACTCCATGGAAATGGTCTCACGCCCTTCCAGCATGTTGACCCCTTCCTCCACCTGACCGTCGCCTTCGACGTAGCCCGGCTGAGTGCCCCAGAATGCATTACCGACCTTGGGATCTACGCCGAGCACGATCGAACGCTGGCGGGCGGCCTTCTCCAGAACTTCCCAAGTCGTCTGACCGGTCACATTGACGCGCTCAAACTTATCCATATTGATGCCGGGCTTGGCCTTGAAGAGGATGTCGTAAGGCTTGAGCAACGCAGTAGCGAGCTCGGGGTAGGTGACGTTTGTCATCTCACCACCCTTAATCGAGGCGGCTCCGTTGACGGTAGTGTAGGTGTAGGACTTGCCGGTGATCTCGACGCCGTGAGACTTCTCGGTGAAGGCTACCTGTCGGGTAGTGACGAAGCCGCCAATGGCGTACTCACCACCGAGCGTCACCGTGCAGGTATCGCCGGGACGGATTTGCTGGGCCGCGAAGTCGCGGGCGAACGGAGTGAACTCAGAGCAGGTGAAGCGATAATAGTTAAACGCTTCCTTCTGGCACAGGTAAACCGTGATCGACTTCCACTCGTTGTAGAGTTTCCCGTTCACCGTCAGGACACATATCTCACGCTCGTTGAATGCCATTATTGCTGCTGCCTTATCTCATCGCGGGTCTGCTGCCGAATTTGTTCCATTGCTCTTTCGCGATCCGCTTCCACTTCACCCAAAGCCCTGATCGTATCCACCGTACCGCGCACCCCCGGTATCTTCTTGAAGAAGTCATCAGAGACAACAGGCTCTGCTCTTCCAGATGCGCTTGGGCCTAACTTCTCTGCCTCTTCCGTCGCCCGCTTGTGCCAGTCGTCATCAGACGAAGCCGTCGACGACGGAGGTGGTTGCCATCCACCTGCTACGCGATACGGTGCAGCATTTTCAGGATCACTACGAGACGAGCGGCGATCAGCACCGTTACGATTGATAGTGGTGTTGCCCTCTACCCCTTCTCCACCAACGTCGGCATCAACCTTGACGCCCTTCGGACCATCGACATTGACGTTGAGATCAATCTGACTTTGGCGATGCCACTTGAGCGCAGTCCCGGAGATGCGCTGGCGCTCTTGTTGCATTTCAGTACGAGCGCGGAGAATGTCTTCTGTCCGCAAGACTTGGTACTTGATGGATTGCCCGGTCGGGAACACATCGAGCCCGTGCTCGGTCGCGGTCTTCTTATTGGGAGCGTAACCAAGACGCTCGGCCAACGCGGCGTTAACGTCGATGCCTTTGTTCTTGGAGCGTGGATCGATCTGGTTGGGCCCGATATCAATCACGCGACCCATAACGCTAGGCCGTCCTGGCCTCTGGTCCCAAACGCGCACCGGCATTCCCTGCTGCTTCTCAGCCGGACCAGCAGCTTGCCGGTAGGGGATGGCAATGCCGGGAACGTCCTGGCCGTAGCCACCGTAGTTTGGTTTCGCCTGCCCCTTCTTTGGGCCGCTGGTATATTTGTCGTCCGGGTCATCCCAACCGATCGCGCTGCCAAGTGACTTAGGATAGTTGCCGAACCAGCTGCCCTTGACGACGCGCGGACCAACCGGAGGTGCGCCCCCGGAAACGGCGCCACGCGAGATCGGATTGGCGGCCGCTTCCCTTTGGTCCTCGGTCTGCGGTGTTGGCGGGCCACCGCGGCCACCGCCCCTACTATCCATCGGCCGGGTGCGGGCCTTCTGACTGACGCCACCGTCTGCGCTGCCTCCACCTGCACCACCTCGAAGGTCGCGCAGTACATCCACAAAGCGTCGCAGCTCAAACGCTAGCTTGTCGGTCTGCTCGGTTAGCTTGTCGGCCGAGGCTTCCCATTCCTCGCGATAGCTCCCATGCCCCGCAGTACGGAGGTCGATGATATTAGCCGAACCTATCTTGGCATTCTCGGGCGTGAGAATGCCGCTCATATCAAACTTGGCATCAGATGCCGGATTGGTCCTGAACGGGAGCGGACCACCATCGGAGAATTTCTGCGGCGTGTTGTTGGGCTCGTTGTTGTCCGGCTCGTCGACCTCGATAGCATCAAGCGAAATCAAAGGCGGCTGGGTGTTGGTACCTTCCCGGCCGCGGTTCTTTTCCCGCCACCGGTTTACCATCTGCATAAACTTATCGATGCCCTCGATGAACTCGGCGAGGTGCTCCGTGAAGTTGACGATCTCATTGCCTACGAGACCGAGTATCCAGTCGATGCGCTCGCGAAACTTGTCCCAGGGATAATCCAGCAGCGCCTTGACCACCCCGCGCAACCATTCCGAAAAGCGCTTGGTGCTCTCTTCGGTGAACCACTCAGCCATCATCTTCAAGAAGCGAGTGCCGATAGGAACGACAGCGGCAGTGATCCGGCTTTGTATCTTTGTCAACGTCAGCTGAAGCTTGACACTCTGCAGCTTATACTTCTTGGAGGCTTCCTCACTTGGTATGGCGACGGCCTTGATCTTGTCCAGCATCTCCTTAAGGCCGAACCACTGCCCGCCACGAACCCCCATCGACTCGCCGATGATCTGCGCCGCCCACCGGCCCTCTTCTCCTTGGCCGGACTTGTCCTCCATGTGCCCAAGGATTTCAAGGATGGTGTTGTATAGGCCATTGCGCGCAAGCGAGTCCTGGAACCGTCGCGAGATAATGGTGCCGGTATCGCGGAAGCCTCCTTCCTCTAATCGGTCGCGGGTCGCCGAACGGTTGCCTAAGGCTAGATCGCGGACGGAGCGGGCCAGCTTCTCAACCTGGGTGCGCGCATCCTTATCCGAAACGCCGCGCGCCTTGGCCGCAACGACGAGGCGCTCAAACTGCTCGTAAGTTAGGCCGACCTCGCGCGCTACCGAATGCTGATTGATGGCGTTCTCAGCGAAGCGATCGAGCGAGCCTGCGATGCTAGCCAGCGCCGAAATAAAGGATCCACTGAAGAGAACCGAGCTAGCTCCCACCGCGAGCGCCGAGGCTTTGAGCTCCCGGCCGACAGTCTCGATGGTGGTCTCGAGCGCATCCAGTACCCGGCTGCCAAGCGGCATCGTTCGCTTAGCTTCCGCACGCAGACGCTGGATGGAAGCCTTGACCTGCTTGGTCGAAACAGTGACTTCGTCTTTTAAGACGATACCAATCTCGGTTTCGGGAGCAGTAGCCATTACGCTGCCATCACCTCTCGCTCTACCTCGTTGTCCTCGTCGCGCATCAAGGTGCCATCCTGCACCTTGCTATCGGTCTTGATGCCGGACTTACCCCGCACCTTGATCCTGAGCGCTAGCTGCGCGCCGCTGCCGTCCTTCTTCCAACCGTTGATGGCGCCATCCACATTCTTGCGCTCGAGCGAAGACTGCTTATCATCACCAGCTTTCTCGCGCCGCTCCTTCTTGATGGCGTCGATGATCGTCATCCCCTCATCTTCTTCCTTATGCCCGGGGTTGACTTGGCCGTGACCATAGAGTGGCGTATTAGGATAGTGCTTCTTGATGAACTTCTTGGCGGCTTCGATCTGCGCTGGCGTGACGTCCTTGTCGTCCTTGGCGATGACTTCCATGCCGACGGTGTTGCGGTTGCTGAGGCCCTTGCCCATTGGGCCCCAACCAGTCTTCATATGCGACGAGCCCGGTCCGCCTATCTGCTTGATGGTGCCGTCGCGCTCCATCACGTACTGCACGCCCAAGCCGCGCTGGCGTAGAGTCGAGACCACTCCCTCGGCCGTACCGCGGCCGCTCGTGTGGTGGAAGATGAAGGCTGATGGCGCTGCGCCGCCAACTGCGGTCACTGCGCCCGCTTCGACGGCCCCGGCCGGAGCCTGCGGATCATTGTCAGTAGTACGAGGACTGCCACCTTGCGGGTTGCTCCCACCAGTTGGTTCGGGCGTGCCGCCGGTGCGGCTGCGGGAGCTCCCGCCATATGAGCCGCTGGCGCCACCGCCGCCGAAATTGCCACCACCACCGAAGTTGAACTTGCCTTCCTTGACGCCCTCTTCAAACAGGTAGGTAAGATCGTTGAACTGCTGCTGCATCTCCCGCAGCTGGCGTTCGAACCGCGTCAAGGTCGGACGGTCCGAAAACATCAAAGGACCGGCTTCGGTAGTACCAATCGCAACGTTGTAGTTGTCGTTGGACGGCGGCTTGGTGCTGCCAATACTACCAAGGCCTAATTGGTCCGCGAGCACTCCACCTTGCTCAACGCTTGCCTGCACCACCGGCATATTGGCAGTATCACCAAAGCGACGGTCTTCGATGTTACTAGACTCAGGAAGGTCCTCGGCGTTCTGCAGCTGCCACTTCTGGTACTCGGCGCTGACTTGGTAGGCGCCACCGGAATACGCAGCACCTTCCCCGAACTTGACTGGAGTATTACCAGCAACTGGATCATCTTTCTGCCAATGCGAGACGATGCGGATTATGTTGGTAATCGAGGCAGCGATCCTGATTGCCGCCGAGACGAACTTCATAAAGCCGGTCTTGGTCCCAGCTAGCGCGGTGTCGACCTTCTGTCTAACCTTGTCCCAGTCCTGCTCCGTGATAGTCTTGCCCCACTCGCGGACCTCGGCGATAAACCTTTCCATGTTCTCCGACTGGAGCGTAGTCGCGAGCCAACCGGAGAAGGCTTCCATCGCCGGCATAAGCGCAATGCCGATCAAAGTCTGGAAGTTCTCCAGCTCGCGTTGCAGATTAACCTGCTCCTGGAGGAATGCCGCCGCATTATCTTCCGCCGGCTTGAAGTTGTCGTTGGCGAACTGGTCGATGTTCTCAACAGCCTTGTTCCAAGCCGGGCTGCCGAGGCCGAAGGACTTGCGCCATATCTCCGTACCTAGTCGATCCGCATCAGTGCCGCTCGAGCCCCTATTCATCTGCTCGAGTATTTGGCGCATGATGTTGTAGGGGCGATCGCCATCACGCTGCAACTGCCGTTGCAGTTGCCGCGATACCGCGGTGCCGGAACCGAAGGTGCCCTGTTCCTCCAGCCTCTTGCGGGTATCCGACTCGGTGCCCCGACGCAGATCGAGGACAGCCTCGGCCATCGCTTCGATCTCAGCCTCGGCCTGCTCCTTCGACAGACCAGCAGCTCGGCCTATGTTCACCAGCTGCTTGTATTCCTGCAGCGTCATATTGAGCCGCAGAACGGTGCTATTCAGATTGAGCGTCTTCTGCGAGAACTTGCCGAGACTGACGGTCATCCCGGCAATGCCGGCAACAAAACCACCGGAAGCGAGTGCGCCGGAAATACCCAGCAATCCGAAAACGCTACGAGCGTTACGCCCAATGCCGTAGCCAAGCGACTCGCCGAAGTCCACCGCCGACTTGGTGAACTCCTTCTTGACCTTCTCGAGCGCGATGGTGACTTCATCGCGGATCAGGATTGTGGCAAAGGGCTTCGCAGCCATTACTCGTCCTCACTCGAGGCGCTGGACTTGTCGTCCTTGGTATTGGTCGGAGTGTTGGGCATCTGCGACGCGCCTTTGCTGCGCGTCGTGTTAAACAAGTCTTTGTCGCTGTCACCAGCATCGGCGGACTTAGTTGCGCCGCTGACGTCGATGTTGACGTTGGCGTTGCCCTTGACGTTGTTCACGCTCATCGAGTTCAGCAGGCCAGCGTCAATCACCTTGCGCGTAGCAGCGTCATCGTCATCGCGCTTGGTCTTAAGCGTGGTGACGTTGGGTGGCACTGCCGGCTTACCGAGCACACTACGATCAAAGGTAGCTCGCCGAGCCATGCCTCGCTGTTGCGCTTCCCGAAACGCTTTCGAGCCTTCGTAAACAATCTGGGAGCCGCCAGCTCCAAGATGAATACGGTTAGGCCCCATGTAGCCAGGAGCTGCACCACCTCCGCCAGCTCCGGCGGCAGCCGCATGTTCCACAAACTGCAAGGCGCGCGGATCGCTATGCGGAACGATTTTGCCTTCCGCATCGTACAAATCGAAGTCAGCCGCGCCGCCTCCCGTCACATCGTGGCGATGCGAACCCTTCCGCCTTCCGGTTGATGGCTGGCCACCGGACTGGATATCAACCCGTAAGCCGGTTTGCTGCGCGGCATATTCCAGCGCCTGCCTAGTGGCATCCGGCACTTTGAGATTGCGGATTTTGTTCGGGTCGCCGAGGGATGACTCCCTGACTAGCGAAGTCCCATCACCGGCACCGGTACCGGCTATTGCGGTCTTGGTCCGGTTTGGATCCGTCATACCGGACAGATCAATCTCGGATGTCGTAGCAGTCTTGAGAACATCAATCGGCTTGGCGTTCGTTGCCGGGTTCTGCGCTGGGGTGTTGTTTTTATCGGCAATCCTACCAGCTAAAGGAAGTGACCGGATTGTTCTGCCTGGTCTAACGCCAATGACGTTAAACCGCTGAGCTAGAATGCTGGCGCCGCCTTGCCCTTTGGTTCCAATGCCTCCAGGATTTGTTGCTGCTTGATTTGAGTCTCTGACGAAGGCTTTGACCGATGCATCAACATCATAAGCATTCCCGCCAGGAACCTGATTATGGGCGTATTGGAAGACGCCAAACGATCCGCCAGGATCGCCCAGGTTTTTAGTTTTCGGATCAAAGCTTGACTCTTCGTTAGCGACAGCAACGCCAAACCTCGCCCACTCTTCCGGTGTCCCTTTAGTGATACCGAACCTTGCCCCATCAGGCGGAACACCTTTAGGTGGATTGGCTCTAAACTCCGCCAAAAGTTTTTGATAGAGAGAGCCCCCACGCGCACCCTCAGAACCACCTTCTGGGAACTTGCCAGTTGCATCAACTCCGCCACCAGAACCAGCAGCAGCCGGACTAACTCCTGACGCTGTCGTTAAATCCTGGACTGGCGTGAACTTGCCGGGCTCATAACCTAGCGAGGCCGAGCTGCCGGGCAAAGTCGACTGGCGTGTACCAGCTGGACGATAAGGCGAACTCGATCCCGTCGGTGTAGCATCGTTACCGCCGCCCGGAGTAGTACCACCGCCGCCATCAGTACCGCCACCACCGCCGCCACCGCCGCCAGTCGGGCCCATATTGCCCGCACCGCCGCGATCGCCAGACTTCGCTACATCGCCACCACCACGAAGCAAGTCATTAAGACGACGCACCTCATCGGTAACGTCGCGCATCTGGTCGTTGAGGTTCTCGGTGGTTTGCGCGCGGCGCTGCACCGAGGAAAAGTCAGTTGCGTCGCCGCCACCACTGAAACGCTGCGGCGTATTGTTGCCGCCACCACCATTACCAAATAATTTATCAAGTAATTTGGGCGGGGCAGGCAATCTAGGACTGCGAGGATGCCAGCGCTTTTGCCGGTCCGCTTCCTCCCGCTGCGCGTCTCGTCCGTGAACGCCGCTTAAGCGCTCGTCCCGCAGCTTCCGGCGATTGAAGTCTTCAAGCGCGTTGTAGGCATCGATCCCCTGTTGGAAGGTCCACATGAAGGACTCGATAACCTTCTTGCCCTCCTTGAAGGTAGTAATCACAAAACTCATCGTAGAGCCAACGCCCTTGCGGATATCCTCCCACGGCAGCTTCTCCAGCTGCTTGACGGCATCAACCAGGGACTTCTGGAACTCCTGCCCTTCGACGGTATCGAGCCACGCGTTGAATCGGCCAGCCATCTCGGTGAAGACTGGCATCAGCTCGTTGCCGAGCTTGGTCGTGAAGTTATCGACCTGCAAACCCAGCAGCGTCATGTTGAGCTGGAGGCGCTGGGCATCCTCCGCGCTAACAACGGTGACCTTGCCAATCTTCTCGATCAGGTCGGTGGAACGTTCCCAGCCTTTGCCGCGCAGGCCGAGGACTTTCTCAATGGTGGTCACGCCCCATTGATTGCCTTCCTTGGCGTACTGCTGAAGCTTCTGCATCATGAAGCGGAAGCCCTGCTCGGTGCCTCCGCTATCAATCTCGCGCTTCAGCGCTACGGCTAACTCGTGACCAGTACGATCAGCCGTAGACTCGACCAGCTCCTTGTATAGATCGGAATACCCACCTCGGCGGCCGAGGTCTTGGATTTTCCGCATCGCAGTTTCGACGTCACTGGCAGCAGCCTCACTGCTGATGCCAGCGGCTTTGCCGGCTAGACGCCAGCGCTCGAGGGACTCGGCACTTACGCCGAGCTCCTTCGAAAGGTGATGGAGTTGCAGGCCTTGCGCGCTGAAGTCAGCTAAGGCGCGACCACCCGCAACTAAGCCTGCAACTAGACCACCACCGAGAAGACCCCCGGTTATGCCGAGCAGACGCATGCCCGACATCAGCTCCCGGTGGGTTAACATCCAGACGCGTTGAAGCGACTGGAGCTCGTTGCGCGCCTTACTAGTGCTGGCCTTCTCGTCAACACTAACTAGAGCTTGCCGCAGCTTCTCTAGGTTGGCGAGAGCCTGCCGACCATCAGCCTTGACGACAATCTCAATCGTGTCGGCCATTAGTCTGCGGCCTCTTCTTGCGCGCGTCGCTCATCCGCCAGCTTCTGGCTGAGAACGCTCGTCCACTTCATGTGCCGCCGGATCGCAGAGAGTGGCTTAGCTAGCCACAAGTCCGGCTCGACGCTGTAGAAACGCGCAAGCCGGTAGCAATCCAATATCAGGTCGTCTACAGATCCGGCGTGAAAAAAGGCACCAATTGCCAGGCGATGCTGTTCCAGTCTTTGGTGTTCAGCAACCTGATGGAGGAAGGCGGGACTGCCGCCAGTCTTGACATCATCGCCGTCATTTTCTTTTCGTCGAAGGATAGCTTGACGGTGTCGCCGCTGAACACATCGACGAGGACGGGATTGCCGCACCGCTCGATGTCGCCGCCGTTAGGCTCGCGGAAAGTAAGCTCGTCGACCTCTTCTCCGTTTGCCTGGATCGGCTTACGCAACTTGTACTTGATGGGTTGCCCAAAGACGGCCGCACCATTGGCCTCCTCCGGGGCCGCTTTGACTTCCTCTTCGTCTGCCACGCGAGTTCTCCCTCTCTACGGACTGTCGCCCTCCGGCGTCTCCATGACGTCGATTGCGACAGCAAAGTCTCGTTGCGCCTTTTGCGGCACTGGGTTTTCCCTGGTCCCCGATCGGAATTTGACCCATCCAAGCCGCATCCGGTCTACATAGATTGCCGTTCCAGCGGCGACCTTGAACGACATCTCATGACCATCTTTGTCGAACATGTCGTTGTAGAAGACGCCGTCGGTCGAGGTCTGGAACGTGACGTTGGCTTTGTCCCAGGCTGGCGGCATGGTCACCTTGATGAGGGGACCTTCGCTGCAATCGATGCCATCACTCAAGGACTGGCCAGCAGCGATGGTCGGTCCGTTGAGAACAGTAAGCTTCTTAGCCATGTCGCGCATCTCCTACTTGGAAAGAGTGGGAGCTGACTTGGCTTAGAGCAACTCTTCGCAGGTCGTTCCTTCGAAGCGAACCCGGAACTGACCTTCACGCGAATTGATCTCGATGGCGCTACGGCACCAAGCTTCCTTCAACACATAGACGCTGTTGTTGGCGAGCTCGGCGGTGACGGTAACGTCCACCATCGACTCAAGGTTCTCGACCGACATACCCTGCACGTCAGTCAAATCCCCTTCAATGTATGGCACCCTAGGCAGCTCGCTGAAGCCGTGCACATAGTCTTGCCCGGCAATACCGGCGCGCTCCACTGCGGAGGGCGATACCGTGAAATTTCCACGCAACGGGAGGAGCGCCCCGTCGACCTTGAAGAACGCGATGCCAGCAACCCGTTGACCCATTGAGGCCTCCTGTTAGACGGGGATTGGAAAAGGAAGAAAGGTTGGGCTGTCCCACGAGCATAGGAGCAACCCAACCCGTTAGGCGGCGGTGGATACTTTACGCCGCCTGACCCAGCGTGGTGGCGCCAGCGGTGATCTCGGCGTCGTTGCCACGATTGTATTGCAAGCGGAACTGCACAAGCACCGCGAAGATGCGGAGCTGGTTGACCAAGTCGGGCGGGTAGAGAACGTTGACCCGGTTGGGGTTGTTCGAGTCGCGCTCGACAATAAGGTGGCTCTTGAAGTTGGCCACATCCTCCACGAGACCGTTGAACTCGTCGATGCGATACTGCGCCACGAGCTCGGCCTTGATCGACTTCGGCGTGACGATCGCCTGACCAACACCGAAGCGGGTGCCATCGTTCGCCAGCTTATGCCGGGGGAACTTGCTGGTGATGGCGTGCCGCTGATTGCGGATAAGGCGGGCGAGCGTGGCCATCGTGGTCACCAGCTCGTACGCATCATCACTCTGCGAATAGAGGTTGAGCTGGTAGGTGGTGGTTTCACGCAGGATCATGGGGAAGTTGTCGGATCCAGTCTTCTGCGTGGCCAGCCCGTTGCCGCTGATGGAGTTGAGCTCCATCAGATTGAACCGGAAGTCGCCGGGAGCTGGTAGGACCAGATTGAGCGACAAGGTCTGGAGCGGCCGAGCCGGATCATTCGTCAAGGCCCGCGCGGCCTTGGCGCAATAAGCCGAGCACCACTCGTAGATCGGAGTGGGCGACATCTGCTCGACTGCCATCACCGAGGTCAGTCCGCTATTGCGGGTGGCGCCCCAGATAATGAAGTCGGCATAGTCGGCTCGCTTGGCGGTGAAGATATGTCCGTACAATTGACGCATCCACCCCCACCTTCCGGTGTCGGAAAATCCATACTCCTGTTCCCACGCCAGCAGGGAGGTAGAGTCGGTATAGGGCATTGCGACGTATTCGAACTCACGCTCGCCGAGCTTCGAAATAGCGTTGTCGAAGTTGGGCACGCCGGCGCCGCCAGTGAGACGACCGAAGACGTTGGAGGGCGGCGACTCGCCGGAACCGGAGAACGTCAGCAGCACGCCAATCGGGGTTTCTTCGCCACCGATGCGGCCATAGTAATTCATCATCATGCTGATGTCGTTGCCGCCACCTCCCGGCGTCTTGCAGGTAATGGTGACGCGGTTGGCCAAAGAGACCGCGGTGACCGGAAGGTATGCAGTCTCGTTGATCTCGCTCGCAATCTGCGCGGCGATCTCGTCCGGGGTATCGCTGGCGCCGATGGTGACCGCAATCTTGTGACCAGCAACGTAGAGCGCGATGACGCCGGCTTCGAACATCGGCGGCGAGTCTACGCCCGAGACATCGATGGTGCCGCTGGCGGCGGTGGAGCCTTCATCAGGATCGACACCCAGGCCCCAGACCTCGTGCGCGAAGTTGTTGGCGAAGAATGCTTTGAACATGCAGCTGATCTCGGAGCCCTGACCATAGGCTCGGTCAACCTGAGCTTGCGTGCCCATCGGACGGGGGATGTCGGCGGGTTGCAGGCCACTCGCCATCTTGGCGCCGACGATGAGCGCAGGCTGGCGCACGATCGGCAAACCAGCTTGCGAAGGATCCACTTCCGCCCAGTACAGCGGGATACGCCAATTGGCGGGAATGTTGTTAAACGAAATCGGCATAGCAGGCCTCCTTCAGTGGATTGGGACTTGGGTTGCTGCCGCGTCGTATCTTCGCTGCCTGCTCTGCGGCGTCGCGCATGGCTGCATCTTGCTTCAGTAACTCGCTCGCATATTCCCAGCCGTAAACCCGCACCAGTTGGGCCAAGTACTCATCCTCAAGAGTGATCGGATGGAGAACCGAGGGACGTCCATCGTGGGTGGCTTCGCCGTGTTCCATGCGATCCCCCTGTGGCGCTGACGGTGCTCGCAGGAGGAGGAACCAACCGCGAGTGCCCGCCAGCGCCCTCGTCGCGGAGCCTTCCGCGCTGAGCTAGAACTTGTGGTTGAGGATGTAGCTTAGACCGAAGAGAACTAGCATCATGATGCTGCCGGTAACAAAGCCGTACAGCCACGCTATGACTACTTCCTGTTCCTTCGGTATTCTCATTGGTACAAGAGCAGCTGGGAAATTGGGGGACCCACCATCAGCCTCCGCGTGGTAGCCAGACTAATGCGGCCAACTCCCAGCCGTCCTGCACCACTAAGTCTGAGAGAAGAGGTCGCCACTCTCAGGCTCTTGTGGCTCTGCGTCCCCGTTTGGCTCAGTTTCCATCGGCAAAGGTTCGGGGGCTTCCGTCAGCACCGTACCGTCCTGGATGCGGCGCTTGGTAAACTGGTCAAAGGGCCACTCCACGCTGTCGTAGATAGTGGCGCGAAACTTGATGTTGCCGAGCGGGTGCTTGAGGTACTTGCGGACCTCTTCCGAGGAATATTCCTTGGTCCTGCCCGGCCAGACGCGAATGCGGCCAATCTGAAAGCGGTCACTGCCTTCCTCAAAGCCGGTCATCTTGTTGGTAATGACTTCCATAGGTTCCTCCTGCTAGGGTGCACCACCGCCATCAGTATCCGGCGCATGACTGATGGCAACCTTCGGCCACTCAAAGTCGCGGTCTTGGTCTGTGCGTTCGAACCGGTCAGGCGAGTCGCCGGAGCTACCGGTCTGCAGGTTGATCGGCACCGTCACCTGCTGCACGCTGTCCGCTTCCTCGAGACTTGGGTAAGCCGTCTCAAGGTGGATTAGATCAAGATCGTCAGTCACATTCGGCGGATAGTCGTACTTGGTAACAAAAGTAAACTCGGCGCGCAGCTCCCCAATTGGCGTCTCGTTCTGACTACCAAGAGCACCAAACACGTTCTGCCGCCGGATGCGGGTAACGCCTTCGATGTCGTACAGCCCGGCCGGAGCGAAGCCGATGAAGGTTGGGTCTTGTAATAGCCCTCGCATGATGATGTCGAAGGCTACGTCCAGCGCGCTCTCGAGCTCGTCGGACTCGACGTTGCGTAGGATCACGCTGATGCCGACAATGGACTCAGACCTAAGCCGCGGCTCGCCGGCATTCCAATCGCCATCCGAGCCTTGGGTTTCAGGGAGCAGGTAAACGCCGCAATAGGGCAGATCGGTAGGCTGCACCTGATAGGCCTGCGCCTCCCGAAAAGTAAACTTGGCAAAGAACGGGAAGGCCTTTAGCCGC
>Ga0207683_10000107_pt1 | contig 67852 bp, 70 predicted proteins | sample KBSM73metaG_FD_184333 | JGI IMG/M metagenome (GOLD analysis project Ga0207683, IMG submission 184333) | Miscanthus rhizosphere microbial communities from Kellogg Biological Station, Michigan, USA - KBS M7-3 metaG (SPAdes) (version 2) | ecosystem: Host-associated > Plants > Roots > Rhizosphere >...
GAAACACCATGTTAATCGGGCAGTTAAAGGAAGCTTTGACCCAACGGGCCCGCGCCTGTTACACTGAGCAACCGTACGAGCTACATCCTGCTACCTCGCGCCCCTGCCTCCCATTTCCTTGTGTTGCGCGGACCCTTATCGACGTTGCTCTTACGCGGTGCTCTGATGCCTATTCGATTAGCCCTGCATGCGTGAAGTACGACACGAAGCTTATGAAGGGAGTACCGATGAAAATGTCCCATGGCTGGAAGTCAAACACCAGAAAGAAAAAGACCAAACCGACCTACAAGATTCGTTGGGAGGCATTGGGATTGTCACGGCCGGATCGAACCCAAGCTTCGATCGAGGACATCAGAAGCGAAGTGTCGATGTTAGCCATTCAAGGTTTGAGTGAAAGGACTCAGATGCCATCCGCTCGGCCCACCGTCCGTACACCAGGGCACAAACGAAAATAACCACTGATTCACTTTCGAGAAGGAGGACACCATCGCACGAGCAGGAAAGACAACGCTAGCCAAACGCGACCGCGAAAAGAAGCTCCAGCAGCAGCGGAAGGAAAAAGAGGCCAAACGTGTTCTCCGTAAGGCGGAAAAACCCTCGCGGGGCACCACTGCCGAAGGAGAAGATCCGGATCTGGCCGGTCTGCAATGGGGACCGCAGCCCCCAGCGTACTAACTAATACTGGTCACTGAGAGATGATTCGCAGCGTCCGCCGGTGGGTCCAGTTCACCGATACGCGCCTGAAACACGCGCCAAATAGCACGCATTTTCGATCGGTGTAAACAATCTCACTTGCGTGTGTGCTTCGTGCCTTTTACAATCGCCTCGGCTGAGAGGCGTTCATGTCGTCAGGTGTCCCTCGTTCGTTCACTCGCCCATCCTTCAGCATCCAGAATTCCTTTAAAAAACTTTTTGCGAAGAGATCGCGCCGGCGAGTGTGCCTCGTCGGTCTCCTCCTGGCGATTGGGGGCTGTGCCATTCTGCCCGGCCACTGGCGACCTGGTTGGAACAAAGAGTGGACCAGCAAGGAGCCCGTGCCCCAGACCGCCGGTTCGTGGAACTTGAGCGAACTCGAAACAAAGGACCATCGCTTTCTGGCGCTTGCCATCTCCGGAGGAGGAAGCCGCGCGGCGAACTTCGGTTCCGCCGTCATGCTTGAACTCCAACAACGCAAGCTGCTTGAACAGGTCGATGTGATTTCCGGCGTGTCAGGCGGAACGCTTCCGGCTGTTTACTATGGGCTCGGCGACAAGGCGGGCGCCTTCACCGAGCCGGCCCTCCGAAAGTCGCTGGGGTTTGACTTTCAGGGTAGTTGGATCTGGCGGTGGTTCCTTCCGCACAACATCTTCCGCTATTGGTTTTCGGACTTTACCCGCTCCGATATCATGGTGCAGGTGTTCAACAACGAGCTGTATCATGACGCGACCTTCGCGGAGCTTCAGTCACATCCGAAAATTTTGCTCAATTCGACGGTCCACAACGATCACACCCGCTTTACGTTCACGGACGAGCGTTTTGCCCGACTCCATTCCGCGCTGGCCTTCTACCCCGTCGCCAATGCGGTCAACGCCTCCTCGGCATTCCCCGGTGTGTTCCAGGACGTGACACTTGAGTGGTACATCACCCCCCGGCAATACGTGCATCTCTACGACGGAGGCCCGATCGACAACTTGGGGGTCCAGGCGCTCACCGAATACATCAATCGCAACATCCTGGGGACGTCGCTGAAGCGGCTCTTTCCAAATGGATGTCTGATCATCATCATCGATGCCACGCCGGCCAGCGAGCATCCCGAGCTCAACACGGGACAGTCCAGCCGCTCGTTCATCGACTACTTCGTCGATACCAATGCCTTGGATGCGCTGGATGCCATGTTGCTGGAATCCAGGCGTTCGCTGCTCGCCGGTATGGGGATTCCTGTCGACCGGCAGGATCAAGAGATGCGCGGCCGGTTGCCGGTCAACGACCGCGATCAATGCGGCTGCGAGGTACGCCACGTTGCGCTTCGACAGCTCATGTATGCGGGAGAGGAGACGGAAGGTCTGGCAGAGCGCGTCACGCAGATCAAGACCAAGTTCTGGATCGGCGAGGACGAGCAGAATGATTTGTTCACCGCTGCAAAGCTGCTCATGAAACGAGTCGATGAAAAGAAGCTGCTCACGGAAGAGTCATTGAAGTTGTCGTGCGCCGTTGAGAAAGATGGGAAATAGGATGGGACAATGACGCTCTATTACCGAAGGGGCGCGGCTAGCGGCGACGGCGCCAGTGGTGCCGCCAGAGGTGAGGGACCGAGTGGCTTCGCCAGCGGTGACGGTGCCAGCGGGGTCGCCAGCGGAGACTGTGGCAAGGGCATGGTCAGCGGTGACTGAGGCAACGGAGCTGCCAGAGGCGATGGCGGGAGCGGCGTGGCCAGAGGCGATTGCGGCAGCGGCGCGGCCAAGGGAGACTGCGAGCCTGGCGGAGGGGAGGCGGACTGTGTGCCCGGTGTCGGCGAAGGAACCAGTGCAGACGGGATCGAGGCACTATTGTGTGCGTTATCGTGTGCGTTCATGGATTGTTCGACCGAGGGCAGATGTCGGTTCGACGGGTGAAGCTGCCTGGCTCGACTCAGCAGCTCATTGATCTGTCGCACTCTCGCCGGCGTCACATAGGCATATCCCGTCAGGGCTTGCGCCACAAGGTCGTCGGCTTGCATCTGGTTGAGCAATTGCTGCCTTTGAAGCGTGAGTGCGTGCACCTGCTCTGCGGTATTGGCGGTGGCCAAGGCCACATTGGCGGCGTCGAGCTGCTGACGGAGCTGTTCGGCCTCAGTTCTGAGTGAGGCGAGTTCGTGTGTGGCGCGTTCGTTTTCTCGAAGCGCATTGATGGCTTGGATGACTTCACTCTGATCGACCTGCGCGGTGAGATCGACATGGATCACGACGCCGCCGTCCTCGAGGCGTGTACGGGTCTGTTGGTTGAGCACAGTGACAATACCGGCGGTATACGTCCGGATCTCATCGCGCGTCACATCTAGGTTTTTCACTTCGGTCACGCTTTCGAGATACATGGCCACTTGCTCGAGCGCTTGCCGTTTGGCGGCCTCAATGGTCATACGCGTGGCATCCATTTTTGTGTCATGCTCTCCCATTCGATAGTCAGCGGTGGCGGTCACGATTCGGACCGCCGGTTCTTGCCGCTGAGGGCGCGCCAGGGCCTCGGGCTCCAAGGCCACGGCTTCGCCGCGATATTTTTCGGGGATCGAATACCATTCAGTGGTGAAGGTGAGCGTACCGGAATCGTCTTTATAACGGTAGATCTGGTTTCCCGCGAAGACCGGAGCGGCCGCGGTAATGAGGAAGAAGACGATGATGCGAGACCACAGGCGCATAATCCGTCCCCATTCACCATACCACGTGCGGCGGGGTGAATGCCGCATGGATTGACTTGGTTGTCACTGCTCGTTATAAGACCGCAAAGGCGTCATGGATGGCCGGACTCCCCTTGTCCCGGAGAGGCAGCATGGACGATGCCGATCCACAGACCACCTACCGCCATCTCCTCGATCTGTGGACATCGGGCGTCCGGGATTACCACAGCCTCCTGTCTGACTATCTCACGGCCAATTCGATTTTTGTCGCAGCCATCGGGTTTCTTCTCGCCCGGCAACCCCTGACACTGATATTCACACTGCTGGTCATTATCCTGTGCCTCTTCGGCGTGCTCATGACATTGCAGATGGCCATCGTGCTTGGCCGTTTCTCGGCCCAAACCGCCCTGTGGGAATGGCGTCTCCGAGGTATCGAAGGCGATGCCCGCTGGAACCAGCCGAAACTCTTTCTCGATCTTCACCGATACCGGGACCAGCACGAAGCCCTCGCCGAGAAGGGCAACGACCCGACGGTGCTTCAGCCGAATTGGGCACTCCGCCAACAGCATCGGTGGTGGGCTCGCCGTGATGTCAGCTTTCCCTTGTTCTTCGGCACGGTGTACCTGCTGTTCCTCGTCTGGAGCCTTACGCAACTTGTCGCCTAGCAGTCACTTGTTCTTGGAGCGCCGAAGATGGCTGGTCTGCTATTGCTGATCGCGCTGACCGTGCTCGAAGGAACCACGGCGGTGGCCGGGCCGGAATTCCATCCGTCCTCCGTCGAGAAGGGCGTCTTTTTGGTGGCGAGCCCGTCGCTGAACGATCCGAATTTCCGACAAACGGTCGTGCTGGTCCTTGAGCACGGTCCCGAGGGAACGCTCGGCGTGATTTTGAATCGCACCACAGAGGTGCTCCTCTCCGAGGCGTTGCCCGACGTTGGGGCGCTCAAAGGGACGACGCACCGACTTTTTGCCGGCGGTCCGGTCCAACCAAACATCATGCTGCTGCTGTCACGTTTGAAGGAGCCTCCACCGAACATGCGACCGGTCTTCGATAGCGTGTATGTGGGAGGGAATCCAGACGTGTTGGAACGCCTCATCAAGCAGGCCGGTCCCGCGGCCAGGTTTCGGGCGTTTGCCGGCTATGCGGGGTGGGCTCCGGGGCAGCTCGGATTGGAAATGCTTCAAGGATCGTGGGCGGTCCTGCCTCCGGAAAGCAACTTCTTTGAGAAAGATCCCTCATCACTCTGGCCAGACAGTATCGCTCAGCTTCAAGCACCGAGAGTGATTTCCCATTAGCGAGAACGAGAGAGTGAGTTCAGGTGTCTCGCGAGTGATTGCATTCCTGAGAGTGAGTGTCTAGGCTGTGTGCCGTGGCCGTGACGAGGCTTCGAGACATGTGTGTTCCTCTCGGTCGGAATGTTAAAAAAGCCGCCAAGGTGCTGGGCGCCCACGAATGAACATGTGGCGCTGGTCACATCGAAGCCACTGGTCGATCGTGATGTCGATCGCGCTATCACTCGTGGCTTGCGCGAAGTCCTTTGACATGTCCGGTGACCGCCTCACGCCGCTTGGACCAGAGTGGGGCGTCGTGATCGGCTCAGTATTGGTCAAACAGGCAAAGCTCGCGGACAAGAGCACGAAGTCCGACGCCGATATGCCGACCTACGAATTTGACATCGTCCAAAGTCAGCCCGGCGATCCAGAGGGCGAAAGTCCCTATGCGGAACGGTATCATCTCCAGGCCAAAGTGGGAGAAGAGCGGATGTTCATCTCCAGGTTGCGCACGGGCAGGTATCTGGTGAAAAATTTTGCCAAGGAGGGAATCACAGGCACCGGCGGCGACCTTGAACTGATCTTCGATACGATGGCAGGGGAAGTTCGCTACATCGGCCGGCTGCTCGTGGAAGTTCCTCAGCGCGTATCGCGCGGAAAAGAGTATCGATTCATCGTGGAAAACGCCCGTGAGGGGACGTTGAGAAAGATGTCGGATCGTCACGCGGAGCTGGCCGCTCAGGCGGTCGATGCTCCAATGCGATCGCGTGAGTCATCGGCACCCTGACCACAGGATCGGGTCATGCATCGACATTGTCGTGGGCGCTTGGGGAAGCGCGTGTGCTCTATTGGCGTGTGGGCTGTGGCGTGGTGGTGGATCGTATGCTCGGCTGGTGAGATCGCGCGATCGGCGGTGGCTGACGACAAGGACCACGAACACATGCATGGTGCGGTAGAAGCCATGACGCCTCATCACCCGCATACGGGACCGCATATGAAATGGACAACGTTGCGGCCGGTGGGCGCCGGCGATCCCGAACAGGCCAACCGCATCGTGCAGACTCTCCGGCAGGCGTTGAGCAAGTACAAGGACTATCACGTGGCAGTGGACGAGGGGTTCCTCCCAATGCACCCCGGGCGCAAGCCGCGGCATTATCATTTTGCCAATAAAGAGCGCCGCCATCTGGCCCGCATACAGTTCGACGCGGCCCAACCCACCTCACTGCTCTATAAAAAAACCAGCGATGGGTATGAACTTGAAGGGGCGATGTTTACGGCGCCGCGGGGGATGACCGAGGATGATCTGAACGAGCGCATTCCGTTGAGCATCGCGCGATGGCATGCCCACGTGAATATTTGTCTCGCGCCCGATGGCAGTGGACGTCGCATCAGCCGCAGACAGTTCGGCTTCAAGGGCACCATCGCCGACGAATCCGAATGCCGGCAAGCCGGAGGACAGTTCGTTGCACAAGCGGGAGGATGGATGATCCATGTCTACCCCTTCGAGGCGACCGCTGAGAAAATTTGGACGCACTAGCGCTTCGATCGGCTGGCCCGCGGCGATCCGAGATCGCCGCGAGTGCCGCTGATGATGAGAGGAGATGAGCCTGTCGTGCACTACTGCGGACTGTCGACGTCGATAATCGTCAAGCTGACGAGAAGTGGTTTGCCTGCCAGCGGGTGGTTGTAGTCCATCACTGCGTCGGTATCGGACATTTGCGTAATGGTGGCCTGCTGGCCGGTCCTTCGATCTTCGATGATGTCGCCGGTCTTGACTCCACTGGGGAGTTCCTTGGTGGGCACGACAGTTTTTTTCTTCGAATCGTACGCCCCGAAGGCCTGATCTTCGCTGAGCTTGACTTCTGTCTTATCGCCTCTCCGCATACCGGAAACCGCCTGCTCGAGTGCCGGCAGCATCTGGTGTTGCCCCTGGACGAATTGACTGAGATCTCGGACCTCGATTCGATCGTCGCCAGGAACCGTAATCTGGTACAAGAGGGTCACCTTCGCCCCGTCGGTAATCGGAACGGATGAACCCTGCGTCGTCTGGGGGGGTGATCCCTCCATCTGTTGAGCTGGCTGGCCTGCGATGCCGGCAGGAGCCGACAATGTCAGACATCCGACGATGGCCATCGTGGTCACTGTATATTGGCGCGCGTTCGCCATTAGTACCTCCTTGGTTGCAATCGGGCGCAGGCGCTGCGTCCTTTTCCGTTACCAACGCCGCAAACCTTTTGCCACGAATGAAACTGCAGCGTTTGTGCGGGCTTAAGGCTCATGAACGCCAACGCAAGTGAAGTGAAGGAGAACAGTCCGTCCTTCCTCGCGCAAAAGGATTGGATTTCAGCCACGTTAGGTTCTGAGACAGTCTGTCCTCATCTCATAGACAGGCTGTCTGCCGATACTGGGAGCCTCCCTTGCCATTTCGATGAAGACTTGCTTGACTGATTGGGGGCAACCTAACCGGCTCCTTCTCTCATCTCACTTCGGGAACTCGTACATGACCACATCAGTCCAACGATACACGGCTATCGCCATCCTTGGGTGTCTCTGGCTCGCCGGATGTGCAACGCTCGCCTATGAGCACATGAACGATCCTTCTCGGGACGCCTGGCAAAAGCCGAAGGAAGTGATCGAGAAACTTGCGATCGTCCCTGGGTCACGTGTCGCAGACATCGGTGCGGGCGGAGGGTACTTTACGTGGTATCTGGCGGAGGCCGTGGGTGCACAAGGGACGGTATACGCCGTCGAGATCGACGAGACAGGCTTGGAAATCATCCGGAAGGAGAGACAGGCGCGAGGTATGACACATGTGGTGCCGATTCTCGCCGAACCCGCAGATTCCAAACTCCCCGAGCGAGTGGACCTCGTGTTCAGCTGCGATACCTTTCACCACATGACGGATCGGGTGGCCTATTTCAGGTCATTGACTCGATACCTTAAGGCGGACGGGCGGGTGGCGATTCTGGATTTCCATCCACAGGGCTTCTTCTCAGGTCTGCTCGGGCACGGGACCGCGAAAGAAGAAGTCCGGCGGGAGATGGAGTCCGCGGGGTATACGTTGGCTGCAGAATACGATGTTGTCGAGAGTCAACATTTCCAGATCTTTTTCCGAAAAGACTCAAGCTGAACCGGAGTGGATTCGCTTGGATCATTTCTGATACCCATACCGTGTCTTTGAGGCTGGCTCTTCCCGTTCGAGCCTGCTGGCAGCCAACAGGAAATAGCGCTTAAAGATAGTCGGTTTGCAGTACCAATGACTTTGCAGTCAAGCGCAGAATATTGGGATGGCACGAGGTTTGCGAACCGACGAGGCGAACCGATCTTCTCTCCAAGGGAGGTTCGTTCGTGCAAAAATGCCAATGTCGGATCATTTCCCTAGGTATCACCTATCTCTCCTCGATCATTGCCCTCTCGAACATGCCTGCATGCGCTCAGCCGCAGCTGATCGCTAACTCGCAACTCGATCAGAGTCGCATCCACGATACGGTGGATCGAGCGAGTTACGCGTCTGGGTTGCCGGTAAACCATCCCTTGGATGTCGCTTTGGTCAATCGAGCTCAGTTGCATGAGATTTTTCGTCAGCAGGCGGCTGCCAATCATCAGTCTGAGGCCTGGAGCTTGAGACAGACTGCGTATCAGACTATGGGATTCCTTCCCGAGGGAGGACAAGACAGTCATGAGAATATCGGACTGCTGTCACGATCAGCGGCCGGACTCTACATGCCCCGCCAGGAAACGTTGTATATCGTCAGCGAGCCCGCACGATCGGAGAAGGGTGGGATTTATCTCAACTCGCTTGGCAACCTCGGCGATGAACTTACCCTCGCACATGAGATCGTTCACGCACTCCAGCATCAGCACTTTCCGGAAGTGTTCAAGGATGCCCCAGTGTGGCAGCAACAGGCAGACGCCAACACGGCACTACAAGCTGCGATAGAGGGCGATGCCAACCTACGTGCAGCACAATCCATGGGTCTCCTTGGCAGGGCAAGAGATCCCGAAGAGGTCATCGAGTTTTCTCGTGACAGGAAGTTCGAACCATTGAGTGACGAGTCAGCGCTGGTTCACGAGCGCGTCGTGTTTCCCTACACCTATGGCTATCGCTTCGCCTATCACGAAGGCAAAAACGGGTTGAAGACTCTTCCCGCATCCACGGAGCAGATCATTCACATCAAGACCAAGGGAAGGGCCCCATTTCTCGCTATCGACCTCGGTGAGTTTTCCGGGATGGTTGAGACGATCGGATGTCGGGTCGTGTTCCAGGACACCATGGGCGAGCTGCTCGTCTCTTTGTGGCTGCGAAGTCTAAATGCAAGCATCGACCACGCTGCTTGGAACGGCTGGGATGGAGACCGCTGGGTCGTTGCCAACTGCGGGCAATCCCGAGAGGTCGCTTGGCTGACGAGCTGGGATACGGAACAAGACGCCCGTGAATTCGAACGAGCCGTTGCAAAGGTTGCGTCCGAGTGGCAGTGGCGTGCCAATTTACAATCCGACATCGCAATCGACCTGCGAGGGAGAGATGTCATCGTATCGACGAGTGGTCTGCGGCTACAGAATGATGACCTAGTCCAACTGGCAAAGCGAAAACGAGTCTCGACCCGCGAGGAACTTGCGGCGCATTTTACCGCTCCCGTCCTTCACAACCCCCACCGCTAAGTCTCGTACAGTGTTCTCAAAGAACCACTTCGGGTTGCGACCACGTTGTCGGACTCGTATGATGAGCGCATGAACCAGATGACACGCATCAAGACGAAGATGCCCGCGCCCTACGAGCTGACGGCGATGCATCAAGATACGCATGACACAAAGACGTTTTGCTTCGCATTGCCCGAGGATGCCACGCTGGACATGCTTCCCGGCGATCATCTCTACGTGCATGCCACGATCAACGACAAAGCGGTCAAGCGGCCGTATACGCCGTCGTCCGTCGCCGGCACGACGGGATATTTCGATCTCACGGTGAAGCGGTATGAACATGGTCTGGTGTCAAAGTATTTGCATGACCGGGAAGTGGGGGATTCCGTGCTGATGAGCGGGCCGAACACGGGTGGTCACTGGGTGGACGGGAGGGCCAAGCGGGTCGGATTTGTGGCAGGCGGCACAGGCATCACCCCGATGATCTCCATTATCCGCTGGATCCTGGCGAAGGGCCTCGATGTGGAGATGTTCCTGGTCTTTGCCAACAAAACCGAGGCCGACATCATCTTCCGTGACGAATGGGACGCAAATGCTCGCGAGCACGCGACTTTCCATGTCTATCACGTGCTGGAGCAGCCGCCGGCCGGCTGGGCGCAGGGTACGGGACGCATCACTGACGACCTCTTGCGCCGGCATCTGCCTGCTCCGGGTCCTGAGACGGCCGTGTTCCTGTGCGGTCCACCCCTGATGGTGGACGCCTTGGAAGGTACGCTTAGGGACATTGGCTATTCCGAACAATCCATCGTGCTTCCCTAGTTGCCATCCAGCTTTCCCTACGCGACGAAGCCGTTCGTCGTGACGACCCCAAAAAGCCGCGACGACCTCCGGTGAAGTCAAAGAGCAGTCCGCGTCTATTGGCGCGTGGTAGTCGCTTGTTATTCGATGGTGAAGTTCAGCACCATGCCTTTGGCGGCATGGGATTCACTGATGTGGGGATTGGAAAACAAACACATGATGGTGTAACGGCCGGGAGTCAACTCCGCCGTGAAGGTTCCGTCGCGTCCCGGTTCGAGGCCACTCATGCCGCCGATGAGTGCCCCCGGCAGACGCGAAGGATTGTCCTGGTCCAACGCAGTGAGCACATCATCCACCGATGCGTCCGGATGCAGACGGATGATACTCGCCTGATGAATTTGATGGCCCCGATTGATGACGTAGAAGCTATGGCGGCCCTTTCTCAACGGTTGCACCACGACGAACTCATACTCGAACATGGCCATGTGGAAGTTGCCTTTGAACTCAGGAGGAGCCGACTTCGTGTCCAGGACCCGCAGCGCCTTCTGCATACCGAGCGATGCATGGCTTTGGTGGTTCTTGCCGGGAATACCGCAGATGATGACGTAGGACCCGGGCTCCAGGTAGAGCGTCGCTTCCGATGCTTGGCCGGCATCGACCCCGTTCGGACCTCCCATGTGTTTCGCCCAGGACGGGATGATGCGACTGTCTGATTTGAGAGCCGCCGCCAGATCGGCGGGAGTCTTGCCTTCCTCGAGCTTCAGGAATTGCAGTTGATGCGGTTCTTTCCCACGATTGCGCAACCGGACCGTCGTTTGACCTGCCGGCAGCTGCTCGGGACCATTGAACCTGTGTTCCCAGGCAGAGAATGTGACAACGCTCGGCTGTGGAGGAGGGGCGGCCGTTGAGATCGTCCAGAACGCAGCAATCGCCAGACAGGCACCGACGCTCTGGAACACGAACCAATGACTCATCCGCATGGTGTCCTTCCTGTGGTCAACCTCAGTAGGGCAGGAGGCATTGAAGGACCGGCCGCCCTATTCATAACTTTACCTACAAGATTTAGCAATAGAGCCATTTGGATCAATGGACCACTCTAGGCCATTGACGCGCGGCCATGCGGGGCAGCGAGGTCTTGTACCGGCCCGAGAGGGACGATCCTGGTGGGATTGATGTCGTCGTGCGTGACGTAATAATGTCGTTTGATATGGTCGAAGTTGACCGTGTCGGCGATGCCGTCGATTTGGTAGAGATCTCTCAGGTAACCGAACAGGTGGGAATAGTCGACAATGCGTCGAAGGTTACACTTGAAATGGCCGTGGTAGACGGCATCGAAGCGGACCAGTGTCACAAAGAGCCGCCAGTCCGTCTCTGTGACCTGCGTGCCGAAGAGATAGCGGCGACCGGCTAGCCGCTGCTCCAACCGGTCGAGCGCATCGAAGAGCCGCCGCACGGCCTTCTCGTAGGCGGCCTGGGACGTGGCAAACCCCGCGCGGTACACCCCGTCGTTCACCTGCTCATACAACAAGCCGTTCCACTCATCGATCTGCCGGCGCAGCGGCTCCGGGTACAGATCGAGACGGCTGTCCGTGAATTGGTTGAACTCGTGACTGAACATGCGCATGAGGTCGTCGTCGGAGTTCGAGACGATGCGTTTGGTCACGGTATCCCACAGCACCGGTACGGTGACACGCCCGCGATACGTGGGAGCGGTCGCATGATAGGCCTCGCTGAGAAACCGGAAGCCATTGAGCGCATCCTGCGAATGACCCGGTCCGTCACGAAAGGCCCAGCCCCGTTCATCGCGGATGGGATCGACGACGGTCATACCGATGACCGACTCGAGGCGTTTCATTTTTCGGACAATGATCGTTCGGTGCGCCCAGGGACAGGCCCAGGAGACGTAGAGGTGATAACGTCCTGACGCGGCCGGATAGCCGGAGCGTCCGTCGGCCGTGACCCACTCGCGGAAGGCATCGTCCTGACGTCTAAACTCGCCCGCCGCCGATTGCTCCAATGGAAATTGTGCCTCTGTCATCCGGCGTCCTCTCGTCGCAGTCCAGTATGGCACAAGGCTAGCTGATGAAAACAGACGAGCGCGCAGCTCGACACCCAAGCTTGTGCTCCGAACCTCGGGATCCGCACGACAGTCCTCAGAACGCACAGATGATTCGGCCGCTTGTCCTAGAGGTCTGCCGAGTAGCGCACCGGGCACTTTGGCCTATCAATAAAAAAGAGGCAGGTGCATCCGTGGCACGAAAAAAGCGCCGAAACATTTCTCGCCCTCCTCCATCAAGCACTCATGGGAGCGGACTCGTTCCGCTGTCGTGCCCCGATTGTTTCGGTGTCTTGCGGTTCGAGCGCCAGGGACAGCCCGGGTATCTCCAGTATCGCTGCCAGGTGGAGCATCGCTATTCGATCGGCAGTCTGCTCGAGGCCAAGGAAACCCACTTGGAGCGGATCTTATGGTCCGCGGCTCTTTCGCTCACACAATTGTCGTATGCCTATGAAGACCTGCTGAGCGAGCTCAAAAAAGCCAAAAGCACCGACCGAGGGCGCGTGCAGCGGCGCATGACTCAACTACGAAAACAATGCCATACCATTCGTGCGATGATCGAGGCGGAGCATGCCGTGGATGTACAGCCTTAACGGGGCGCCCCCGTTTGCGAAGGTTAAGCGTCGACACTCACTGAATACTGAGCGCATCAAACGGGATGTAATCGTGATCGGCGCCTCTGCAGGAGGCGTCACGGCGCTGGTGGAGTTGCTTGAATCGCTTCATGCCGACTTGAGGGCCTCGATCGGCGTCGTCCTCCATCGGAGCAGTTCTCCCGGCGAGCTCGCTTCCGTGCTCGGCCGCAGGTCGCTGTTGCCGGTGATCGAACCAACAGACTGTACACCCCTCCAGCATGGCGTCGTGTATTTGGCTCCTGCCGATCATCACCTCGTGATCGAACATGGCGGCATCGCTCTGCACCGCGGTCCCAGGGAGCACAGTACAAGGCCGGCGATCGATCCACTGTTCCGTTCGGCGGCGGCTCTCTACGGCAAGCGTGTCGCCGGCATGTTGTTGACAGGGGCGGGCGAAGACGGGGTCAGCGGCCTCATTGCGATTTCACAGGCCTCCGGGGTGACGTTGGCACAGGATCCTGCTGACGCGTACATGCCCTTCATGCCAATGAATGCGCTGCGATACGACGATATCGATGGTGTGTTCCCGCTTCGTGATTTGGCATCTGTCGTGAGCGCGCTTGCGATGGGACGGGCCGTGTCCGGCACGAAACGGCGGGTAGGGAACTGATGTCAAGCACCAGCCTCGATAGATTTCCTCCTCTTGCCTCGATCAAGGCCAGGAGCCTACAATGCACCCCTTCGCGAGTAGTCCAAAGTCCCATCCACCGAGGAGTTCAGCGCGGTGAGACGGAAACATGCCATCAAAAAGAACCGCCTGTCGCCTCTTCCGCCGGTGAAAGTCCGTAGAAGACCTCGTTCAGGAAGCCAAGTCGGATCGAAACGGCCCGGTTACATCGTCGGCATGGGAGGCTCAGCCGGCGCGCTTGAAGCATTTGAACAATTCTTCACCCACATGCCCTCCGACAGTGGGTTGGCCTTTGTCCTCGTCACTCATATGGATCCTGCGCACAAAGGCATGATGCCGGAGCTGCTGGGGCGCTGTACGGCCATGAAGGTGGTGCAGGTGGAGGAGAGCATGCCCGCGCGCCCGAATTATGTGTATATCATTCCGCCCAACAAGGACATGTCGATTCTCAACGGCATCCTGCACCTGCAAGAACTTTCCGCACCTCGAGGCGCGCGGGCGCCCATCGATCTGTTTCTCCGGTCTCTCGCAGAGGACCAGGAAGGCCGCGCGATCGCGATCATCATGTCGGGAATGGGCACGGATGGAACGCTCGGCGTGCAGGCGATCAAAGAGCATTTCGGCCTGGCACTGGCACAGGACGCGAAATCGGCGAAGTACGACAGCATGCCCAAGAGCGCGATCGACACCGGATTGATGGACTATGTCGATACGGCTGAGCGCTTGCCGGAAAGATTGCTGGCGTACATCAAGCACACGGCCAAATTACCGCGAGAAGTCCTGCAGGAGCGAACGACATCCAGTGCCCTGAACCGTCTATTTACCTCCTTGCGCACCCATACCGGCCACGACTTCTCCTTCTATAAGAGCAATACCCTCTTCCGGCGCATTGAACGCCGCATGAACCTTCATCAGCTCAAGCAAATTGGCAGCTACGTGAAATTCCTGCAGGAGAATCCGAACGAACTGGATCTGCTATTCAAGGAGCTGTTGATCGGCGTCACGAATTTTTTCCGCGATCCGCAAGCCTTCACGAAACTCAAGGAGGAGGCACTTCCGCGCGGCTTGAAGGGCAAAGGCAGGAAGGGCACGTTTCGCGTCTGGATTCCCGGCTGCTCGACAGGGGAGGAGGCCTATTCGGTTGCCATTGCGATTGCCGAATGCATCGATCAATTGAAGTTGACGGGCCTCAAGGTGCAAATCTTCGCGACCGATATCGACAAGGACGCCGTGGAGCGCGCGCGGCAAGGGATCTATCTGCCTTCGATCGCGACCGACGTCTCCCACGAGCGCCTGCAGCGATATTTTGTCAAGGACGACCACGGCTATCTCGTGTCAAAGCAGATCCGTGAAATGATCGTATTTGCCCCGCAGAATCTCCTCATGGACCCTCCGTTCACCAAGCTCGATATGCTGTGTTGCCGAAACCTGTTGATTTATTTCAGGGGAGAACTCCAGAAGAAACTGCTGCCTCTGTTCCATTATACGCTCAATCCTGGTGGCATCTTGTTTCTAGGTCCCTCTGAAACCGTCGGCGGGTTCCAGGACCTGTTCGAAACCATCGACAACAAGTGGAAGATCTTCCGACGGCGGGAATCGCCAAGCGCGATCGCCGGTTTCATGGATATGCCGAGCACACTTCTGCCGGAGGAACGCGGCAAGATCAAGCCGAGTCCAAGACAGCAGGAAGTCGGCGCCTCCATGGCCGAATTGTCCAGGCACATGTTGTTGGATCGGTTCGTTCCGCCTTCTGTCCTCGTCAATGAGACGGGCGACATTCTGTACATTCAGGGCAGGACCGGACGGTACCTCGAACCGGCTTCCGGCGAGGCGTCCATGAACATTTTTGCGATGGCTAAGGAAGGTTTACGGCTTGAGGTGGGCAGTTTGATTCGTAAGGCGCTGCTGCAACGCCGCGAGATCGTCGGAGACACCCTTCGAGTCCAGGCCAACGGCGGCGAGCAAGTCGTCCGCATCGTGGTGCGCCCGATCAGCGGCCGTTCGTACACGCGCGGGATGGTCCTCGTGTCCTTTGAAGAGGGGGCGCCTGCCAAAGCGAGTGCCCCTCGCTCGAAGGAAAGCCGCAAGCACGGCCCGGTAGAGTCGGAACTGGCCCGCGAACTGAGACGCACCAAAGAGCAGCTGCAGTCGACCGTCGAAGAAATGGAAACCTCCCAGGAGGAGTTGAGGTCGACGAATGAGGAACTGCAATCCACAAACGAGGAGCTTCAGAGCACGAACGAAGAACTCACGACGTCGAAGGAAGAGATGCAGTCGCTGAACGAGGAGCTGGTCACCGTCAATTCGGAACTGCAGCAGAAGATCGAAGATGTCTCTCGGTCCAACAACGACATGAGAAACCTTTTGAATAGCACGGACATTGCCACGGTGTTCGTGGACAGTTCCTTTCGGATCATGCGCTACACGCCTCAGGCCGCCGCCGTGATCAATCTGATCCCCGGCGACGTGGGCCGGCCGATCAGCGACATTGCCACCAATCTCAAGCACGACGGCCTGTTGGAAGACCTGAGGCAGGTGGTGGAGACGCTGGTCTATAGGGAACGGCAGGTCGAGACGAAAAACGGCGAGTGGTTCCTCATGCGCATCATGCCGTACCGGACCATCGAGAACGTCATCGACGGCGGCGTGCTGACCTTCACGGATATCGGAGCGGTGAAGAAACTGGAAGCCTCGCTGCGAGCGAGCGAAAGCCGGCTCCAGCAACTCTTTGACGACATGCCCGTGATGATCGTGGCATTCGACGAGCGGGATCGCACGGTCGCCTGGAGCAAGGAGTGCGAGCGAGTCACGGGTTATGGGGCGAAGGACATGATCGGCAAACCGGATGCCTTCCAACTCCTGTCCTCGTCGCGAACCAGCACCGACGGTAATTTACTAGGGAAGCACCGTGTTCAAGTGCGGTCGGTGGCTTGCAAGGATGGATCAATACGATATGTCGCCTGGCTCTCCACCGAGCTGCCCCTTCCCGGCTGGTCGAAATGCTGGATCGGCCTCGACGTCACCGAGCAGCGCGAGGCCTCAGAACGGATCTTGGGTTTGTTCGATTCTTCCGCAGATGCCCTGGCATTCACCACGCTGGAAGGCAGATTTCTTGAGGTCAATCGTGCGTTTTTGGCGCTGACCGGCTATACGCGCGAAGAGCTTCTCGGGACCAGCTATCAGGCACTGACGCCGGCAGAATATCGAGCACGCAATGCCGATGTCGTAGAGCGGCTGGTCAAGACGGGCCGGCCGGCCACGTTTGAAAAGGAATACATCAAGAAGGATGGGTCTCGGATCGGCGTCTCGATGCGGGCATTTCTCGTGCGGGGGTCCGATGGCAAGCCGATCGGGACCGGCAGCATCGTGTCGGCGGCGACACATGCCGAACCTTCTAAGGAGTAGCCCATGGCAGGGTTACGGCCCTCCGAAAAAGCGCGATTTCGCAAACAGGCTGAACAGCTGAACCGTCGGTCATCGCGTGCGCTTCCCAAGGTCACCCCGCAGAATGTCGAGTCCCTCGTGCGCGAACTGCGCGTACACAAGGTCGAGCTCGAGTTGCAATGTGAGGAACTTCAGCGGGCGCAGGCCGAGACCGAAGAAAGCCGTAACCGCTATCGTGAGCTCTACGAATCCATTCCGATTGGGTATGGCACAATCGATGCCAAAGGCAGAATCTACGACCTGAATCCTGCCGGAGCCTCGTTGCTAGGTCTCGATCCGCAGCGGGAGATGAAAGACCTGTACGCCTGTTTCGCCGACGGCGACGGAGATGCAGCTTTTCTCTTCTTTCGTAGAACGCTGAACGATCAGGCGGCCGGTTCCTGTGATTTGAGGATGAGGAAGCCGGACGGAGGAAGCTTCCTCGCGGCGGTGCAGGCCGCCCCTGCGAAGAGCGGAGATGACAAGCCCGAACGGCTCAGGATCGCATTCAAGGATATCACCAAGCGCAAGCAGGTCGAGGAATCGTTGCGACAGCATCAACTCGAGCTCGAAGCCAATCGAATTGAGCTTCAGGAGTTGATGGCGAAGCTGTTTACGGCACAGGAAGAAGAACGCCGGCGCATCGCCTGCGATTTGCACGACGACCACTGCCAACGCATCACGGCGTTGATCCTTGAAGCGAGCGCCGTGGAAAGGATGGTCCGAGCGGTCATGCCCTCTCTGGTGCCGCGTATGATCTCGCTCAAGAATAAGCTCAGCGAGATTCTGGACGATTTCCGTCACATGACCCACGAGCTTCATCCACGGCATCTCGATACGGTCTCTTTGTCTTGTTCGATGCGGACGTACATCAAAGAGTTTACGGATTACACCAGTCTTGAGGTGGACTTCAGAGAATGTGCCGTGCCGGCCCATTTGCCAATGCCGATTACCATTTGTCTGTACCGTCTGTTGCAGGAAAGCCTCGGCAACATCCGCAAGCATGCGAACGCAAAACGCGTGGAGGTCGAGTTGTCAGGCTCGAACAAACAGGTCGAGCTTCGGGTGTCTGACGACGGGAGCGGGTTCAATTTTGCGAACAATAAGAAAGGCTTGGGCCTGACCAGCATGCAGGAGCGCGTGCGTCCTCTTCGGGGTCATGTGATCGTCGACAGTGCGCCCGGTCAGGGAACGGTGGTGGCGGTGAAGATCCCGCTGCCTTTGGAGGCGGGAGTGGGGTGAGCATAGTCGTCCCTAGGTTTGTCTTGACTGCTGGATGTGACTGAGAGTTGCCTTTCGCAACTGAGGAAAGTTACGCTCCTTTCCCCGCAGGGATCGCACCAATGGACGCTCGTACGTTGTCCACTGTCGGTAGGCTTGTTCCGTGCTGTGAGCCCTCTGTTCTGATCGTCCAATCCCACGCGAACGTTCTTGAGACCCTTCCCTATACGTTGACGGCTGTGTTGCCCGACGTGGCCTTTGATGCCTGCGAATCGCAAGACGACTGGCTTTCACAACTGAACACGAGACGGTACCATGCGGTGCTCAGCGACGCGCGCTGACGCATGGCGCCCTCGATATGATTCCCTCCCCCCCCCCACCTGATGTTTCGAGAATTATCAGGCGTGCCTTGTTGCTCTATCGAATGCGGCTGACCATTTACGCTCGCAGGCAACGGTTGAGCCAATACCGCCCTCACGAAGCACTGGGTCAAACCATGTCGATTCAGCGTAGAGCAGTGGTCGAGAAGGCCGTGCAGGACATCCAGGAAATGGATCGGGTATGCGATCGCACCCTTCGGCAGGTCGAGTCGAGTCTCCGAATACTCGAGGACATTTCCCGTCAGTTTGAAACCGACGTCAGGGACTGCGCCTTCCGCATGGCGGGCTTGCTGTAGCCTCACCTTTGTCCAGTCCAGATCCCATCCGCAAGTTGGGGCCTCACTTCAGGTCGGAGCAGCGTTATTGCTGTGACATGAGTCGGATGTAGGCCAGCACGTCCTGCATTTCTCCGTCCGTGAGACGGCCCCGCCACGAGTGCATGGGGCTGAAGACGCCGCCGTGCTCGATCATTCGTAACAACGTTTCATCCGATTTCAAAAAGGAACCGGGACGATGGAAGTTGGCCGGCGTGATCGTGAGCAACAAGGCGGTGGGTCCGTCGCCGTAGCCTCGGGCACCATGACAGGTCATGCAGTGGCGTTCATAGATGGCTTTTCCCCGGGAAACGTCGGCTGGGTAGTCCTGCGCCAGGATGAGAGAGCTGGCGGGACCGATCGAGAGTGCGATGGCAAGCAGCAGAGCACTGTTGATCGTCACGAAGCGCCTCTCAGTGTCCGGTGGCACCTTCACGGGAAAATTCTGAGCAAATCCGCAGCCGTTTGCAAGCGTCTGGGGTGAGGGTAGTTGATTCTCGCAGGAGGATGTAACACACTGCGTCTCCAACAGGAAACATCACGTCGTCCATCAGCGAGGAGTCTATCGATGATGAGTGCGTCACGTCCCGTTGTCGGCATGCTCGTCGGAGGGGGGCCAGCTCCAGGCATCAACAGCGTCATCAGTGCGGTCACGATTCGCAGCATCCTTGGCGGTTCTGAAGTGCTCGGTTTTCTCGATGGGTTCAAGTGGCTCATGGAAGGCAGCACCGCGCATGTGCATCCGGTCTCCATCGAGGAAGTCAGCCGCATCCATTTCCGGGGCGGCTCGCATTTGGGCACCTCTCGGGCCAATCCCACCAAGAAGCCCGAGCATCTGGATCGGGTCCTGTCCACCTTGACGAGCCTCAACGTCACCCGCCTGGTCACGATCGGGGGAGACGATACCGCATTTTCCGCACTCAAGTTGGAAGCGCGGGCTCAGGGACGTTTGCAAGTCGTTCACGTTCCGAAAACCATCGACAACGACCTGGATCTGCCTCACGGAATTCCGACCTTCGGCTTTCAGACCGCGCGCCATCTCGGCGTGGAACTTCTCAAAAATCTCATGGTGGATGCGCAGACCACCTCGCGCTGGTATCTCACGGTCACCATGGGACGCAAGGCCGGGCATCTGGCGCTTGGCATTGGAAAGGCCGCGGGAGCCACGCTTACCATTATTCCTGAGGAATTCTCCGACCGCCCGGTCAAACTCCAGCGTCTCGTCGATGCCGTGATCGGGACGATGATCAAGCGCTTCGAAAGCGGACGAACGGACGGAGTGATCGTCCTGGCGGAAGGCTTGGTCGAGATCGTCGATCAGAACGATCTGGGCGGACTCGATCACGTCGAGCGTGACGAACATGGCCATTTGCGTCTGTCCGAGGTGGACATCGGAGACCTCCTCAGGCGGGAAGTGACCAAAGGATTAAAAGCGTTGGGGCTCTCCGTGACGGTCGTCTCAAAAAACGTCGGGTATGAGCTGCGCTGCGCCGATCCGATTCCGTACGACATCGAATACACCCGCGATCTCGGATATTGTGCCGCTCAACATCTCCTTGACGGCGGGACAGCCGCCATGGTCTCGATTCAAGACGGCCGATTTGCCCCGATTCCGTTCAAGGACATGCTCGATCCCGTCACAGGACGCGCGCGCGTGAGGATGGTGGACACGGACTCCCAGTCCTATCTCATTGCGCGGCAGTACATGATTCGACTCGACGATGAGGATTTCAAGGATCCCGAGCGCTTGGCGCGCCATGCGGCGCTCGTGCATCTATCGCCTGAGGCGTTCAGACAGCGGTTCGCACCGGTCGTCCGCAGGGATAGCCGGACAGGGGCAATGTAATGCAGGTATTGGTCGCCACCGACGGATCGAAATACGGGAAATGGGCGCTGGAGTGGGTCGCCCGATTTCCGCTGGCCGAGGCGCCGACCGTCAAAGTGGTCCATATTGTGGATCTGCGCACGCTTCGGGCGCCGTTCATGCTGCAGCCGGTGGTGGCCGGGACCGAGCGCTATCTCAAAGCTGAGGTGGCAAAATTTCTGAGCCACGCGAAGCGTGCGAAGGAAGAGGCGACCGCCGCCATGAAGTCCCTCCGGCTGAGAGGGCGCGTTGTGACCGAGCGGGGGCCGGTCGCGGCAACCATCGTCACGGCCGCTAAGCGGGGAGTGCAGTTGGTGGCGGTCGGTTCCCGCGGGTTGGACGCGCTTGACCGGTTCATGTTGGGCAGCGTCTCGACCCACGTCATCCACCATGTGTCCTGCTCAGTGCTGGTGGTGAGGGAAGCGCCGAGAGCCATCCGGCGTATGGTCCTTGCCATCGATGGATCCGCCGCGTCAAAACGCGCGGTGCAGTTCGTGCTGCGGACCATGAGCCCGACTGCAAACGCACGCGGGCCAGGGCCGGTCATGGTCACGGTCACGCATGCCATGCCGTTTCTGAATTACCCCGAACTGCGCCAGGCAGGAAGCGCCCTGGTGGAAGAGTGCTCCAACAAATTGCTTCAAGCCGGCTATCGTGTCGAGCAGGTGCCGACGATCGGCAATCCGGCTGACGAGATTCTGAAAGTCGCCGAGACCCATGAGGCAGATCTGATTGTGACCGGCGCGAAAGGCTTGGGCGCCATTGGACGATTTCTCCTGGGCAGCGTATCCACCAGGGTCGTCCAGCATGCGAGCTGCTCCGTACTGGTCGTCCGGTGATGCATGTCAGGGAGACACGCGCTGTGAGATGCATGCATGATCACTGGAGCCTTGGTGCCGGATACTGGCTTGCGCGATGGGCCGGCCGGAAGTTCCTCGTGTTGCTCTGTTTCTGTGTCTTCTTTCAAATGCTCGGGGTGCCGGCGCCGCTGCTGGATGCCGGCGGCTCGTTCGACATTGGTGAATCCTCGGTGCTCGAGGCCTGGGCCATCCATTCGTCATCTCTGGAATTATACGCTGCGTCCGGCTTTGAGCGCATCGACGACCGTCAGCGGTCAATGTGCGTGCCGATCCTTGCCGGCGCATTGTTTCGTCCTCCGCTCTCCTGATGTTCCTTGCGTATTGACCGGCACCATCAGTCGTCCCTGAATCATGAACGTCTTCTCGTGTGTGGATAAGGAGACGAAACGGAAAGGAGTCAGGATGACACGGATATCTCTGAGTGTGTGCTGCACCATGGCCATCGCGCTCTCGGCGGCGTGCGGACATATGCCCGAGACCGGCAGGACCGTCCGAACGGTCGAGATTTCTCAACAGGTCAACCCGCGAGTCATGTATGCCTCGCCCGGAGAGGAAGTCCGATGGACGAACGCCCGCAGGAACGCGGTACGCGTCGGCTTCTTGAATAAGCGCTTGCTGGAAGACCATCGGTGCCAGAAGGGAGTCGTGGATCTGTTCGGGGAGGTGGATGACCTGGTCACGATCGCGCCGGGTGAATCGATCAGCCTGTGCTTCGCCCGCACGGGGGATCTTCAGTACAACGTGTGGTTCGACCCCCAGGATCCGCGAGGAGCGATCAGTCCGACGCTGACGATCAGCATCCGAGGGGGATGACGACGGGTCCGTCCAGGGCAGAACATGGAGAAGATTGACGGCCTTTCAGCCTCCGATTAGAGCACGTCGCTCCACGGAGGGCTGACCGCAAACGCCGCATTGATCAATCCGACGTGGGAATAGGCTTGGGGAAAATTGCCGCACTGCTCATTCGTGCGAAGGATGAAGTGTTCAGACAACAAGCCGACATGGTTGGCGGCCGTCACCACGCGATCGAGGATGGCGCGGGCGTCATCGATGCTCCCCAAACGAGCCAGTGCCTGGGCGATCCACAGCGAACACACGACAAAGGCGCCTTCGGGCTTGCCAAAGTCGTCTTCGCGGACGTAGCGGTAAAAAAATCCCGTGTTCTGCCGATCGCGCTTCAGTGACAGGTCCTGAACGATGTGCCGCAGCGTGGATTCACACAGCTTGCGATCCGGATACCCGAGAATCGCCAGCTGTGCGAGTGCTGCGTCATGGCTGGGATCGTCCGGGCCGTTGCGCACCGACCCCTCACGAACGGCGCGTAGCAAGGCCTTGGCCGCACGCTGCCGGTCGGCGGTGAGGTCCTGCCCGATCGCTTTGAGGTATCCGGCCCGCTTGATCCGTTCCAAGCGTTCCAGACCGGCCCAACACAAGAGATTGGTGAACGAATGTTCTTGCAAGCCGCGCCGGATCTCCCACAGCCCCGCGTCCTGCCGCCCGATGCTTCTGGCGCAGAGCTGGGCCAGATGCGCGAGAAGGCCGTCAAGGTCCCGGGTACGGAGATCCACGAACCGTTCGTCGAAAAAGATCGGCGTGAACGTGAGAATCATCTCGCCATACGCGTCGTTTTGAACCTGATCGGCCGCCTGATTGTGGCTGCGGACAGGCGCGCTGCCTTGGTAGCCCTTCCAGTTGGCATGCTCAATCTCCGGAAGGGGCAATCCCTGACTGAGGGTGTACACCGGCCGGAGCCGGTCTCGCGAATGCTCATGCGTGAGCGCGATGTTCAGGAGAAAGTTCAGAAAGGCTTCCATCTCTTCGAAGTGCCCAAGATTGTTGAAAGCCGTGAGCGTAAAGTAGGCGTCGCGTAGCCAGCAGTAGCGGTAATCCCAATTCCGCGGACCGGCCTGCTGCTCGGGCAAACTGGTCGTCATGGCCGCCAGAATCGCTCCTGTGTCCTCATAGCAGTGAAGTTTCAGGGCCAGTGCGGACCGGATCACTTCCTTCTGATGCAGTAACGGAACGGAACAATGCTTGACCCACAACCGCCAATAGCGGGTCGTTTGTTCCAGAAAGTCATGCGTAACTTTCACGAGGTCGTCCTCGATGCCGAGGCCCCAGGTCAGGCCGAAATAAAAATTCCGCGTCAGGGCCACCGGTGTTTCTTCGCACAGATAGGTCAAAGGCATATTGGTGAGCAGGCGCAGCGACTCGCCGCGAATGTCGTATCGCAGATGATTGCTGCCACGAATGAGAGGCGCGACCGTCTTGTCCCATCCGGTGACCGGACGGCAGCTCACCACAATGGCTGGTGTGCCTTGCAGAGGCTGGACGAGACGAAACAGGGCGGCAGGACGATACATGCGGCCGTATTGCTCGAATCGGGGACAGAAGTCTGTGATCTGAAACGCGTCACCGTTCGAGTGCGTGACGGTCGTCAATAGGATGTTGGTGTTGGGAAGATACGATTGGCTCGTCGTGTAGGCCATGGACGATGGCGGACTGGCGATGGAAAAATGGCCGCCTTCAGGATCCAAGAGCCGTCCGAACACCGGCGGACTGTCCGGCCGGGGGAGGCACATCCATTCGACGGACCCAGTTGCATTGATGAGGGCGGAGGTATGACAATTGCCTATGAGAGCGTAGGGATACATGTCCTCACACTAGGGCATTTTGCGGCCGAAGTAAACGAGAGGTGATGTTATGCGCTTGTCATTGCGCTTTTTGTTTCCTTTGGCTCTGGTGCTGGCTGCCTTAGCCTATGCCGTCATCCCACTGGTCGATAGCCTCACGCTGAAATGGTTCATGAAGGATCTCGAAATCCGCGCCGAACTCGTCGGCCGCATGGTCGAAGGCCCCCTCGGCGACCTCTTGGTGTCCGAATCCAAGACGAAGCTGGCGGCGTATTTCAACCGGATCATTCAGGATGAACGGCTGTTTGCGATCGGATTTTGCGACCGCAACAATCGCCTGCTGTACAAGACATTCACCTATCCGGACGCCATCACATGTGAGGGGACCACGACGGTGCTCACCGGCCAAACGGCTCTCGTGCAGCTGCCGCGCGGAGCCGTACATGTGTCGGCCGTCGGCATCGAAGGCAATAGCGGTCCACTCGGCCGCTTGATGCTGGTGCACGACATGAGCTGGGTCCAACGCCGGAGCAGCGATACCAAGCGGTACCTGTTTTATCTCTTTGCCGTCATTGGGGCAGTGATTTCTTCCGTCACCGTCCTTGTCGCCCACTTGAGTTGGCGCGGGTGGGTGACAGGCGTCCGGGCGATGCTGCGGGGCGAAGGGTTCATTGCCTTGAAGAAAGACAAGCACCATGGTCCCGAGTTGCAGCCCGTCGCCAAAGATCTGCGCGCGCTCATCCACGATCTTGAGGCGGACAAGCGCATGCGGGACGAAAGCCAGTTGAGCTGGAAGCCTGTCACCCTGAAGTCCATTCTCCACGACCATCTGGCCGGAGACGAGGTGCTGATTGTGTCGAACCGCGAGCCTTACATTCACAATTGGAAGGATGGCGCCATCCAGGTCCAAGTACCGGCCAGTGGGGTCGTCACGGCCCTGGAGCCGATCATGCGGGCCTGCTCCGGCGTGTGGATCGCGCATGGAAACGGCAGCGCGGACCGAGATGTGGTGGACGCGCGCGGCCATGTCCGTGTGCCGCCTGATGCGCCCTCATTCGATATCCGGCGAGTCTGGATCACCCCTGAAGAAGAAGCCGGCTATTACTATGGGTTCGCAAATGAAGGGATCTGGCCTCTTTGCCATCTGGCCCACGTGCGTCCGGTATTCCGGTCCACAGATTGGCAGCAGTACAAGGAAATTAATGAACGGTTCGCGTTGACCGTCGTGGAGGAAGCCAAAACCGATAATCCCGTCGTGCTGATCCAGGATTTCCATCTCGCGTTGGTACCAAAGATGGTACGGGATCACCTGCCGAATGCCACCATCATCACGTTCTGGCACATCCCCTGGCCGAACCCCGAACGCTATGCGATCTGTCCATGGTATGTCGAAATTTTGGAAGGCCTGTTGGGCAGCAGCATCTTGGGATTCCACACGCGCTTTCACTGCAGTAACTTCATCAACACGGTGGATCGGTCGCTCGAGACGAGGATCGACTGGGACAGTTCGACCATTTCATACGGAGGGAAACTGACAGCGGTCAATCCCTATCCGATCTCGATCGAGTGGCCGAGCCGCGCGCTCACTCACCAGCCGTCCGTCGCCGAATGTCGCAGGCGGATACGGGAAATGTATGCGCTGCCGCCCGATCACCGCGTGGCATTGGGGATCGAGCGTCTCGACTACACGAAGGGCATCCTTGAACGGTTTCTGGCCGCCGAACGACTCTTGGAGCTGGAGCCCCAGTGGATTGGACGGTTTACGTTTGTCCAAATTGCCGCGCCGAGCCGCTCGAAGATCGAGGAATATGCACTGTTCAAGCAACAAGTAGTGGCGCTGGCCGACCGCATCAATACCCGGTTCGGCACCGAGACCTACCGGCCTATTCATCTCCTGATTCAGCATCATGATGTACAGGATGTGATGATGCATTACCGCGGCGCCGATTTGTGCGTCGTCAGCAGCCTTCACGACGGGATGAATCTGGTCGCCAAGGAATTCGTCGCGGCACGGGACGATGAGCAGGGCATCCTCATTCTCAGCCAATTCACCGGTGCGGCCAGCGAGTTGCCGGACGCACTCGTGGTGAACCCCTATAATATCGATCAGTGCGCGGCGGCGATGCATCTCGCCTTAACCATGCCTCCGACCGAACAACGCGCCCGCATGCGGAGCATGAGGGGGATCGTCCAAGAGTTCAACGTGTTTCGCTGGGCGGGACGAATGCTCATGGATGCCGCTCGCATGCGGCAGCGAGCGCGTGTCGAACGGCAAACAAGTGCCCGAAACGTCAGAACCACCACGGGAGGGCAGGCGTGATTCATGCCCTTTCGGAGACCGGCGTTCGCGCATTGCGCGATGCCGCGTCTCAGCCGCTGTTATATGCCTTTGATTTCGATGGCACGCTCGCACCGATCTCACGCGATCGCCATGCGGTCGCCGTCTCTGACTCCACGTTACAGTCGCTCGGTGCGCTGAGCCAGCGCGCGCCCTGTGCCATTGTGACCGGGAGAGCGCTGGCCGACGTCGCGATGAGGATCAATGGCTACGTGCCTCATCTGATCGGCAATCATGGCATCGAAAGTCCATTGACCGCTCCCAGCGTGTTAATTGACGCCGAACGGACATGCGCGACATGGAAGCAGCAGTTGCAAAGCAGTCTTCCCATGACCTCACTCGGCGCCGACATCGAGGACAAACGCTATTCGCTCACAGTGCATTTTCGCGGCGCCCAGAATCCAGCGGATGTCGGCATGGCCGCGCTCGCCGCTCTCCGGCGGCTGCGTCCTGCCCCTCAATTGATCGAAGGCAAGTATGCCATCAACGTCTTGCCTCCAGGGCAAAGCGGAAAGGGTCTCGCCACCTTAGCCCTCATGAAACATCTCGGGCGGACCGGCTTGTTCTATATCGGTGACGAGGAGACCGACGAGACTGTGTTTTCGCTGGGGAAGATAGTCACGATGGGTGTCCGTGTCGGTAGAGTGGACGGGTCACGCGCCGGATTCTATCTCCATGGCCAAGCAGAAGTCGAAGGACTTCTTCGTCTGTTGGTTCAGTGGATGGGGGGGCCGCCTCCATCTGAAGCCGCCAACGGGCCAACGGAACGTTGATGCCGGTGACGATCCGTCCGAGACAGATCCGGCATGGTCAGACTCCTCTATTGTGCGCTCGATGGACTCGGCGGATCTCGTGATCGTCGGAGGGGGCGCAGCCGGCCTTGCCGCTGCGATCGCCTCCGGCGAACGTAAGGGAGGACGCCGGATCGTCCTCCTCGATGGTGCAAAGACACTGGGCGCCAAGATCCTGGTGTCCGGCGGTGGGCGATGCAATGTCACACATGCTGCGGTGACTGCCGCCGACTTCTTCGGCAACCGCCGCATCATCAAGAATGTGCTCGCGGCCTGGTCCGTCGACCGGACCATCGAGTGGTTTGCGGGCATGGGCGTCGAACTCAAGCGCGAAGCCACCGGTAAGCTCTTCCCCACCACCGACAAGGCGCGGACCGTGCTCACTGCGCTCCTCGAGCGCTGTAGGGGTCTGAGCGTGGAGATTGAGACCGGCCGGCGCGTCTGGGGCATCGAACGCGCAGACGGAAGGTTCGTCATTCACCACAGCGAAGGCGCCATCGCCGCAAAGGCAGTCATCCTCGCGACCGGCGGCCGGTCGCTTCCGAGATCGGGGAGCGATGGTTCGGGCTTTGCGCTCGCACGCTCTCTCGGTCATTCGCTGACCACGACCGTTCCCGCGCTCGTGCCACTGGTCCTCCACGAGACGATGTTTCATCGGATGCTCTCGGGCCTGTCGCTGGATGTGGTGCTCACCACGGTCGTGGGCGGGAAGCCCGTCGATCTCCGCAGGGGAAGCCTGCTCTGGACCCATTTTGGCGTGAGTGGTCCGGTGGTCATGGATGCGAGCCGGTTTTGGACATTGGCTCGCGAACAGGGAGAGCAAGCTGACGTCTCCGTCAGTCTGATTCCGGAATGGACGCCGGAAGCGGCACGGGCTTGGTTCATGGCACAGGCGGCGGCCAATCCGCGAAAGTCGCTCGGCAAGACGTTGGCGCTCATGATGCCGGAACGCCTGGCGGAGGCCGTCTGCACTTCTCTGGGGACCGATGCACGGACAGCGACGGCGCAGGTGCCTCGCGGCGAACGAGACAAGTTGGTCGCCGCCTTGACCCGGCTGCCTCTCCCTGTGGCGACGGACCGCGGGTGGAACCATGCCGAAGTGACGGCCGGCGGCATTCCTCTCGAGGAGATCAATTATCGGACCATGGAATCGAAGTCGGTTCCCGGCCTGTATCTGATCGGAGAGATGCTTGATTGCGATGGGCGCATCGGCGGATTCAATTTTCAGTGGGCCTGGGCGACAGGCTACGTGGCGGGCCGCGCTGCAACCGATTCGCCGGCATGAGTCCGCGCCTTTCTGTCGGACACTTGAGCTATTGACGAGAGCGGAGTACATATGAAGGAAGCGGTGCGACGCGCCCGTTGCTCATGATCCGATTCTTCGGACACATCCTCACCTCCCTCGGCAGCAAGGTTCTCATTGCCCTCTCGGGGCTGGCGCTCGTCGTCTTTGTGGTCTTCCACATGCTCGGTAATTTACAGGTGTTTCAAGGGCCGGATGCGCTGAATTCGTACGCCGCGTTCTTGCGGGACATGCCGATGGCCCTGTGGAGCGCTCGGCTGACGCTGCTCGGGATCGTTGCGGTGCACATCGGCCTCTCGGTCCGGTTGGCCATCCAGAATCGGCGTGCCAGGCCGGCCGGCTATGTGACGCATCGGTATCGTCGCGCGTCGCTGGCGTCCCGGACGATGGCGTTTACCGGCAGCCTCCTGGTGTTGTTCATCGTCTTTCACCTGCTGCATTTGACCGCCGGCGTGGTGGATCCCTCGGTCCATAATCGCCTGGACTTCCGCGGACACCGTGATGTTTTCGGCAACGTCGTCCATGCGTTTCAGAATCCGGCGCTGGTCGTGATCTATCTCATTGGCCAAGTAGCGCTGGGCTTTCATCTCAGTCACGCGCTGTCCGGCAGCCTCCAGAGCTTGGGCCTGGAACATCCCATGCTCGACCGGCTCTTTCGCGGCGCGGGCCTGCTGGTCGCCATGCTGGTGGTCGTCGGGAATGCCGCCATCGTGCTGGCGATTGCCTTTGGACTGGTACGCGCGTGATCACACTCGATTCCAAAGTCCCATCGGGACCGCTCGACAGCAAATGGGACCGTCACCGTTTCAGTGAAAAACTGGTCAGTCCGTCGAACAAACAATCGATCGGCATCATCGTGGTGGGAACGGGCCTGGCCGGCGCCAGCGCCGCGTCTACCCTTGGACAGCTCGGCTATCACGTGGAGTGCTTCTGCTTTCAGGACAGTCCCCGCCGCGCGCACAGTATCGCGGCGCAGGGCGGCATCAACGCGGCGAAGAACTATCAAGACGACGGCGACAGCACGGAGCGGTTGTTTTATGACACGATCAAGGGCGGCGACTTCCGCTCCCGCGAAGCGAACGTCTACCGGCTCGCACAGGTCAGCACCCAGATCATCGATCAATGCGTGGCGCTCGGCGTGCCTTTTGCCCGCGAATATGGCGGCCAGCTGGCCAATCGCTCGTTCGGGGGCGTCCAGGTGTCCCGCACGTTTTACTGCCGGGGTCAGACGGGCCAGCAACTCCTGCTCGGCGCCTATTCCGCCCTCTGCTGGCAGATCGAGCGCGGCCAGGTAAGGATCCATCCGCGGACGGAAATGCTCGATCTGATCGTCGTTGATGGTCACGCGCGGGGGATCGTCGTGCGCGATCTCGTTACCGGCGAGATCCGATCGCACACGGCTCAAGCTGTCGTGTTGGCGACGGGCGGCTATAGCAATATTTTCTACCTCTCCACCAACGCCAGCGGCAGCAATGTGACCGCCACCTACCGGGCGTGGAAGCAGGGCGCCGCCTTTGCCAATCCTTGCTTCACGCAGATCCATCCGACAGCCATCCCACCAAGCGAGGCCTATCAGGCGAAGCTGACGCTGATGTCCGAGTCGCTGCGCAATGATGGGCGTTTGTGGGTCCCCAAGCAGAAGGGTGACGTCCGGCCGCCCGATGAAATCCCTGAAGAGGAGCGAGACTATTTCTTGGAACGCCGCTATCCGCGCTTCGGCAATCTGGCTCCCCGCGATTTGGCGTCTCGGGCGGTTAAACACATTTGCGACGAAGGCTGCGGCGTCGGGCCCGGCGGGTATGGGGTGTACTTAGACCTCTCGGACGCCATCGGCAAGCAAGGGCTCGAAGTCATCCAGGAACGCTACGGCAATCTCTTCGATATGTATCAACGCATCACCGGCGAGAATGCCTATCAGACGCCGATGCGCATCTATCCTGCGCCGCACTATACGATGGGCGGCCTATGGGTCGATTATAATTTGATGAGCACGATTCCCGGCCTCTTCGTGATCGGAGAGGCGAACTTTGCCGATCATGGCGCCAATCGCCTGGGTGCGAGTTCGCTGATGCAAGGGTTGGCCGACGGCTACTTCATCCTGCCCTACACGATCGGGCATTACTTGGCGACCACCAAGAGCAGCCCGATCGGTCCCAACCATCCCGATGTACGTGCCGTGAAGGAACGGGTGAACGACCGGGTCGGGCGTCTGCTGCGGGGGCGGGGCAGACAAACCGCCGCGTCTTTTCACCGAACGTTGGGACACCTCATGTGGGATCTCTGCGGGATGGCGCGACACGAAGCGGGACTCAAACAAGCGCTCGAACGAATCCCGGCCTTGCGCGAGGAGTTCTGGCACGACGTGGCGGTGCTTGGCTCCAGGGAGACGCTGAATCAAGAACTGGAATATGCCGGACGGGTCGCCGATTTCCTCGAATTCGCCGAACTGCTCTGCCATGACGCATTGCATCGCGAAGAATCGTGCGGCGCGCATTTCCGGGAAGAGCATCAGACAGCGCTTGGAGAGCCAGTGCGGGACGACGCCGGGTTCTCACACGTGGCCGCGTGGGAGTATGTGCCCAACAGTCCGCCGGTGCTGCACAAGGAGCCGCTGCTGTTCGAGTTTGTGAAACCTTCGACGCGCACATACCAATAGTCACGAGAACGATGAAGTTCACGCTGAACATCTGGCGGCAAGCGGGACCGGCGGACAAGGGCCGGCTGGTCACCTATCAGGCCAAAGACATCAGTCCTGCCATGTCCTTTCTCGAGATGCTGGACGTGGTCAATCACGAGCTCACGCTCAAGGGCGAGGAACCGGTGGCGTTCGAATATGATTGCCGAGAAGGCATTTGTGGCAGCTGCTCGCTCGTCATTGACGGCATCCCGCACGGGCCGGATCGCGGCATCACGGCCTGTCAGCTGTATATGCGTCGGTTTACGGACGGCGCCACAATTACCATCGAGCCCTGGAGGGCCAAGGCCTTTCCAATCATCAGAGATCTTGTCGTGGACAGGAGCGCGTTCGATCGCATCATGCAGGCCGGAGGATATATCTCGGTCAATACCGGCGGAGCGGTCGACGGCAATGTGTTCCTGATCGGCAAGGATCAGGCGGAGACTGCGATGGATGCCGCCTCCTGCATTTCGTGTGGGGCCTGCGTAGCCGCCTGCAAGAATGCGTCGGCCACATTGTTCGTCGCAGCCAAGGTCTCCCACCTTGCCTTGTTGCCTCAAGGCGATCCGGAACGAACGAAGCGCGCCAAAGCGATGGTCGCCGCGATGGACCGCGAAGGGTTCGGGTCCTGCAGCAACCAGTATGAATGTGAAGCCGTATGCCCAAAATCGATCAGCGTCCGCTTCATCGCCAAGTTAAACCGGGAGTTTCTTCACGCCACCATCGCTGAGCCAGGTCCATTCACCGAAGCGCCGGCCGATCCCCACGACGAATCGCACTAACATCCCGCAAGTGTCAGCTGCCGCCTACAAGCTAAAGTTCACAGATCATAGCGTGTTACGCCTCTTCCCTTGACAGATCGGCCGACATGCACTATCGATGAGTGATGGGCCGACTGCTGAATTGTCCCCAATGCCGCCATGAGCGGGTGCTCCGTTCCAGGCCGCTGTCGGCCAGCGAACGAGTGGCGGCGATCTTTTTACTGTCTCCCTTTTCTTGCCCTCAGTGCAGTTGCCGCTTCCTGGCGTCGCGCATCGGGCTCGACCGTCCGCGCCATCCGGTCGACCGTCGTGAGCATCTCCGGATTCCTGTGCGGCTGTTTCTGTCGTTTTCCGGCGGCAAGGTCCGCGGCGAGGGCACCGTGCTCGATCTCTCGATGGGCGGCTGCATCATCAAGAGCGAGACCCACGTGCGAGTCGATGATATTTTTTACCTCGAAATTTCGACCGGGACTCACGAGCCACCGCTCGAGGTGGCCGCTATGGTGCGCTCAGTCAGTCAGCGCGGTATTGCCTTTAAGTTCTTACGTGCGGCCCAGGACAATAAGCGGCTGCTGGCTTTCATTCAGGCGCAGGCCACCGATCATCTGCAGAAATCAGCAGCCGCAGCCGTGCCTGCCAAAGGCTGATCGCGCGGCACCTCTCAGTGCCTCACCCATCATCCTCCATGCAACGTCTTTAGATCGGTTGTTCCCAGGCGGACGGCAAGGGATATTCCGTCGTCAGCCGCTCGTGCTCGGTGAGATCGTATGGTTCGATCGTCAAGTCGCGCGGATCGAGCGGTTCGGCGCAGGTTGGAGAGGTGAGGAAATCGATCAAGGCTTGCGCCTTGTCTTTGGTGGAAAACCGGCAGAGCCCATATTCCGGCATCGTGGAAGAAGGATGCCAGAAGGCCAGTTCAATCGCGCTTCCTTGGTAGATGCCCAATGACCGGTGCCTCACTTGAAATCCACCTGGCTGTCGGGACGAACGCTCGAGCGACATGGGCGGCAACCTCCGCTATCTTCAAATGTATCCGCATGATAGCATGATCCTGTTTGCACCTTCATCAGAAGGAGGATGGCTATGGGCAGGGGTCTGATGATCGTGGTGGGTGTCCTGATGAGCGCGAGCCTGTGGGGTTGCGGCTATAACGATTTGCAGGGACTCGATGAGGACACCAAGGCCGCGTGGAGCGAAGTGGTCAATCAATACCAGCGACGGGCGGATCTCATCCCCAACCTCGTGGCCACGGTGAAGGGCTATGCCGCGCACGAGAAAGAAACGCTCGAAGGCGTCGTGGAAGCCAGGGCAAAGGCCACCGCGATTCAGATCACACCTGAAACGCTGAAGGATCCCGTGGCCTTCGAACAGTTTCAAAAAGTGCAGGCGGGTCTGTCATCTGCGCTTGGCCGTCTCATTGCTGTTGCAGAGAATTATCCGAATTTGAAAGCGGATCAGAATTTCCGTGATCTCCAGAGCCAGCTCGAGGGGACGGAAAACCGCATTGCAGTCGCCCGTAAGCGCTATATCGACCGCGTCGCGGAATTCAACAAAATGGTCCGGTACTTTCCCACAAATCTGACGGCCAAGTTCATGCTCCATATGGAAGAAAAACCGAACTTCACGGTCGCCGACGAGAAGGCGGTTGCCAAACCGCCGGAGGTCAAATTCAACTGAACCAATTCCAATGATGCGCGCCCCTAGTTTGAGCCGTGTCTGGCGAGTGCCGGCACGGCTCATCGTCTTGTTTGGACTTCTTCTCAATCCATTTCTCGTGTCTGCACTGGACGTCCCGCCCTTGACGGGACGTGTGGTGGATCTTGCCCGTGTCCTGTCTATTCAGGACACCGAGCACCTGAGCGATCAGCTCAAGGCGCATGAGGAGAAAACCGGCAATCAGGTCGCGGTGTTGATCCTTCCTTCACTCGAAGGAGAGCCGCTTGAGGCATATTCCCATCGCGTCGCCACCACCTGGAAGCTCGGCCAAAAGGGTACCGACAACGGGGTCCTGCTGTTGGTCGCCCTCAAAGAGCGAAAGCTTCGGATCGAAGTCGGCTACGGGCTGGAAGGTACGCTGACCGATTTACGGTCCGCCCGGATCATTCGCAACGAGATCGTGCCGCGTTTCAAGGCGGGGGACATTCCAGGGGGCGTGCGGGCCGGCACGGAAGCAATTCTCAACACGATCGAAGGCACGTATCAGGCGGCGGACGACGCAGTGCCGCGACCGGAAGGCGCAACGAGCGCCCTCCAGTACGTGGTGATCGGCATCATCGTCGGCTTCCTGGCCGGTCTGATCTTGAGCCAAGGCCTCCGGCGGGCCCGCGCGTTGCTCGGTGCGGTCCTGTCGTTTATGGTGGCGCAGGCTGCGAGTCTTGTCTGGGGAGTCGCCGCAGCCGGGGTGACAGCTGTCCTTCTTTGGGCGGTCTTGAGCGCAGCCGGCGGCCGGCAGCGCCGGCGTAGAGCCGACGACTGGTCCTGGTACAGTAGCGGCGGAGGTGGGTGGAGCGGGGGGTCGTCCAACGGAGGATTCAGCGGCGGCGGCGGTGATTTCGGCGGCGGAGGTGCCAGTGGCGACTGGTAAGTTCATTCTGAGCGAGCAGGACAAAGCCCGCATCAGCGAGGCCGTGCGCGCCGCAGAAGCACACACGCGCGCGGAAATCGTGCCGATGCTCGTGGCGCGCTCTGGTCTGTATCGCGATGCACAACACCGTGCCGGGCTCGCGCTGGCGCTGGTCGTGCTCACGAGTCTGCTCATGGGTGAGGGATTCTGGGCTTCCTGGCGATGGCAGACCGTCGAGGCGGCATGGCTGCTGGTTGCCGTCTTGCTGTCTTATGCGATCGGCTCGTGGATCGGCACGTTCGCTCCGGTCATTCGGGCGGTGACGTCGTCCGAGCGTCTGCGCCGCAAGGTACAGTTGAGGGCGGAACAGGCCTTTGGCCAACACAACCTCTCTCGGACACGCCAGCGTACGGGGGTGCTGCTCATGGTCTCGCTTCTCGAGCGGCACGTCTATGTCTTGCCCGATTCGGGAATCGGATCAGAGATTGCTCCGGCTCAGTGGAACGACGTGGTGGAGGCGGTCATCACCAAGCTCAGAGAGAACGACATCACCGGAGGATTCTGCGCTGGCATCGAACGATGCGGTGTGATTCTGGCTCGTGTCTGTCCTGCGGCTCCAGGTGACAATCCGGACGAGCTTTCGAACCGCCTGTTGCAGGAACCATCATGAGTAAGAAGGAGAGTATGTCACCTGCCGAGCGGTATCATTAGAGACTTTCCAGAGATCCTGCTAAAATCCGGTACGATGTCCGACCGCACCGCCGTCTCTCCCGTCTCCCTGCAGCAGGAAAATCACTCGCTGGTGAAGGCGGCGGGCGTCATTGGGATTGCCACCTTTTCCAGCCGTATTTTGGGCTTCATACGCGACATGGTGCTGGCGCGGCTGTTCGGCGCCACCCCCGCGGCCGACGCGTTCTACGTCGCCTTCCGCATCCCCAGTCTGCTGCGGGAATTGTTTGCCGAGGGCTCGATGTCCGGCGCCTTCATTCCGGTGTTCACCGAGTACCAGTCGCGCAAGTCCAAGCAGGAAGCCTGGGAGCTGGCGAGCGCCGCGTTCACGACATTGCTGACGATCGTGACGCTGGTGACGCTCGTGGGCATTGTCACGGCGCCATGGCTGGTGCAATTGCTCGCTCCGGGTTTTCATTCTTCGCCTGAGAAGCTGGCGCTGACGACGTTGCTGGCCCGGGTGATGTTCCCCTATCTCCTGTTCATTAGTCTCGCCGCGATGGCGATGGGTATGTTGAACTCGGTCCGGGCGTTCGCCGTTCCGGCCTATGCCGCCTTGTTCCTGAACATCTTCATTATCGGCTGCGCATTGCTCTTGTCCCCCCAACTCGAAGAGCCGATTCTTGGGGTTGCGATCGGCGTCGTGGCCGGAGGAGTCGCGCAGTTCGTCATGCAACTGCCCAGCCTCAAAGTGCGAGGGCTGCTGTTTGGCTTCCGTTTTGAGCCGGGACATCCCGGCGTGAAGCGGATCGGCCAACTGATGGTCCCGTCGTTGCTCGGGATGTCGGTCACGCAGGTCAACTTGACGATCAGCACAATTCTGGCGTCGTTCATCGCCGGTGCGCCGACCTATCTCTTTTACGGCATGCGGCTGATCCAGTTTCCGCTGGGCATCTTCGGTGTCGCCCTCGCCATGGCGATCTTGCCGACGCTTTCGGCCCAGGCGACTCGCGGCGCCATGGAAGAGCTCAGGGCGACGCTCGGTTTCGGATTGCGGATGATCGTCTTCATCATGTTCCCGGCCATGCTCGGGCTGATTGTCCTGCGCACGCCGATCGTCCATTTGTTTTTCGAACACGGCACGTTCACGGCACACGATACCGCCGAGACCGCGATGGCCGTGCTCTGCTATGCCGTCGGCCTCTGGGCGTTTGGCGGCGTGCGCATCATCGTGGCGGCCTTTTATTCTCTGCAAGATACGAAGACACCCGCCATTGCGGCGGCCGTCGCCGTGGCAGCCAACATCGTCTTTTCGCTCTTGCTGATGTCGTCGCTGGGCGCCTCGGGTCTGGCCCTGGCTACGGCGCTCGCAGGAATGGTCAACGGCGGCATTCTCGTTGCCGTGCTCAATCGACGCCTTGGCGGAGTCGAATGGGGAACGGTCGGCCGGTCTGCCGGGCGTGTCATGGTCGCCTGTATTCCACTCGTACTCGCCTGCCTGTGGGTGGCCGGGGCGCAGGTCTGGACGCATGAGGGGGAGTGGGCGGCGAAATCAGTGATGTTGGCCGTGGCGATTGGGCTGAGTGTGAGCGGATATCTGGGTGTGCACGCCCTGTTGCGCTCTGAAGAACTGGATCTGGTTTGGGGAATGGTCCGAAGCAAGATTGGCCGGATGGCCGGCCGCTAGGAATCGGCATGTATCGCCTCTTGATGTTCAAGTCGCGCTGGGGCTGGATGGGGGTCTCGGAATCGGAACGGGGCCTTGCCGCGATCGTTCTGCCGCAACCGTCCAAGGCGGCGGTTGCAGCCGGTCTAGGCGTGGAGGCGGCGTGCGTGCCACGCGCGTCATCGGCCACACTCCGAGAGGCCAGGAAGCAGCTGGTTGAATACCTGAGGGGAAGGCGCACGTCGTTTGATCTCCCGCTCGACCTGTCGCGAGGTACAGCGTTCCAGCGTCGAGTGTGGAACGCGCTACGGGCAATCCCCTATGGCCAACTATGGTCCTACCGAGGTCTGGCCTCACGGGTCGGGGGGGTACAGTATGCTAGGGCCGTCGGCGGAGCGGTTGGTGCCAATCCCTTGCCGATCGTGTTGCCGTGCCACCGGGTCATTGCGCAGGACGCGTCGATCGGAGGATTTTCTTGCGGGCTGCAGGCAAAACGCAGGTTGCTCGCGCTTGAAGGCTCGCTGTCCCGGTTGCGCCCGTCGGGCCGCGACCGATGAAAGCGGTCATTCAGCGGGTGATGCGGGCCTCCGTCGAGGTGGAAGAGCACATTGTGGGGACGATAGGCCCCGGGCTGCTCGTGCTGCTCGGCGTGGCGAAGGGGGACGGCGAGGCAGACTGCCGGTTCATGGTCGAGAAACTGCGTGGACTGCGCATCTTTGCCGACGATGCCGGAAAGATGAACCGCTCGCTTGTGGATGTGGGCGGCGCCGTCCTCCTGGTGTCTCAGTTCACCTTGCTGGGCAACACCAAGAGCGGCCGACGCCCTGGCTTCGAAGACGCCGCGCCGCCCGAGGACGCCAAGCGATGGTACGAAGAGGTGGCGGCTGCCCTGAAGGCCCAGGGCACCGCGGTGGAAACAGGTGTCTTCGCGGCTCACATGAAGGTGGAACTCGTGAACGATGGTCCGGTCACCTTCGTCTTGGATAGTCGAGGTGCGATTTCAGCGGTCTCCTGAAGAGAGTCTGCTATAATAGGACAGAGCGCATCTGATCGAGTGAGAGGGAGAGATGGGAAGTTCGATCCCGGCTCGACACCCGCTGCGGCAACTCTTCAGCGCCTTGACCGAGAAGACCTTCACGGAACAGCTCGGCTGGCCCGATCTCAACGTCACGACCTACGTCACCAATCTGCTCGTCGACTTCACCCATACCGACCAACTGTTTAAAGTCAAAAACCAGCAAGGACAGCAGGTCGATACGGTCGTGGATCTCTTGTTCGAATCAGAGGTCTTGCTTGAAGCGCAATCCTTGGACCGTGAACGTGCCGTTCACCAACACATCGGGGACTTCACGCTGTTTATGGCCGGGCTGTTTCCGGAATATCTACGCCGTCTCAAAACAGCTAGCCTGGTGTATCACAAGGATTTTCTGGTGGACTACGTCAAAACGGGGAAGCGCTCGTACGGCATTGTGGCTCAAATAGCGGACCAGCCCGCGCAAGACGACCGGCCGCTGTTCGCAAAGTTGTCCGATAACTTTGAACTCTGCGTCACTGGATTGGGATTTGTGCGGTCCGACCTCGACCGCATGCAGAATCCGGCGTATCAGCAGGCCAAGGATCTCCTCCTCAATTGATCCGTCCCCGTCCCCTGATCCTCGCTCACGGCGGTGCAGGCCGGCGCGCAATGACGCCGCGCCAAGCCTGCTGCCTTGCCGAGGCGCTGGCTGCGGGCCATGCCGTCCTCCGGCAGGGAGGGCACGCCCTGCTCGCAGTCGAATGTGCCATCCGCGTGCTTGAAGACTCCGGGCTCTTCAATGCCGGCCGTGGCTCGAAACGGCAGCTGGATGGGGTCCAGCGAATGGACGCCTCTCTTATGGAAGGGGCTGGTCTACGAGCAGGCGCGGTCGCCTCCCTCGAAGGCTTTGTCCATCCCATCACAGCAGCGAGGCTTGTGATGGAAGAGACCGAGCATGTGTTGCTGGCCGGACGAATGGCCACGACGTTTGCCCGGCAGTTCGACCTCGAACGACACAAGCCACCCGCGTCTCGTCGACCTTCGTACACACGGATCTTTTCTCGGCGAAAAACGGGACTGCATCCCCATGGGACGGTCGGCGCAGTCGCGTTGGACCGCTCCGGGACTGTGGCCGCAGGTGCCTCCACTGGCGGCATCGATGCCATGCTACCCGGCCGGATCGGCGACACGCCGCTGATCGGCTGCGGCGTCTACGCGGACAACCGCACGGGTGCCGTGTCCATGACGGGCCACGGCGAGGGCATCATTCGTCTGGTGGTAGCCAAGGCCATTTGCGACCGGCTGGCCGGAGGCCGCAGCCCCAAGCTGGCGGCCGCAACGATGCTCCGTCAACTGGTCTCGCGGATCCGCGGTGCGGCTGGTACATTGGTGATGAGAGGGGATGGGCGGTTCTCGATTGCGCACGTGACTCCAAACATGGCGGCCGGCTGGTGGGACGGGTCGGCGAGACCGATAGTCAAAGGTCGTTGGAGATGAGCGGTATCCTGTTTCATCTGGCCTTTCCGATTCACGAGATCGAAGCAGCCAAGCGGTTCTACGTCGATGGGCTGGGCTGCACGCTCGGCCGCGAATCGACCCATGCCGTGACGTTCGGGCTCCACGACCACCAACTGGTGGCCCATGTCGTGGACCAGGCTCCTGACGAACAACAAGGCATCTATCCCCGGCATTTCGGCCTCGTGTTTCTCTCCAAAGCGTCATGGCAGGCGCTGGCCGACCGGGCAAAGGCGAAGGGATTGACGTTTTATCAACAGCCGCGCGTCCGTTTTCCCGGAAGCCGCATCGAACATCACACCTTCTTTCTTGAAGATCCTTCCCGCAACTTGCTCGAATTCAAACACTACACGCACGAATCGGCGATTTTCGGCGAGCACGATGTTCGTGCGGTGGGCGACACCTCAGCCGGGGATTGACGTCACACTCAGTGCACACTCCTCCCATGATCAGCAGCGGACTGGCCAGCCCATTCAATGTCACGGATTGCGCCGTGGGGTGATTGTAGCGGCTGCCGAGCTAGTCGATCCGCGTCTGACGACGCGTGCTCTGGCTCATGCGATGGAGAACACGCTCGTACCGTCGAACGAGCGAAGTGGTTTTCCGCAGAGGATCGTAGCGCCGAGGCGAAGGCAGGATGGCGGCCAGCCACGCGGCGTCATCCTCGGTCAACTCGGAGGCGGATTTTCGGAAGTGATGTCGTGCCGCCGCCTCGGCTCCGTACACCCCGGTGCCCCATTCCGCAACGTTGAGATACAATTCGAGGATCCGCTCCTTCGTCAGATGCTGCTCCAGCGAGCGGGTGATGAGCGCTTCCTGCGCCTTTCTGAGCACCGATCGCTCGGAAGACAGGTAGAGATTTTTCGCGAGCTGCTGCGTGATCGTGCTGCCGCCGCGCTTGAGGGCGCCTTGTTCGAGGTCGTACAGCGCGGCATCCTTCATCCCTTCCCAATCGAACCCTTCATGGGTGAAAAACGCTGCATCTTCGGCCGCGACGACGGCGCGGCGCAGATGAGGCGACATGCGTGACAGAGGCACCCAAATCCAGTGCCGGCTGAAGCGCATCCCGCTGGCTTTCGCCTGCTCCTGGCGCAGATCCATCAACGCGGTCGTGGCCGGGTTGGTTGTGCGGAGCGCCGCCACATCGGGGAGCGTGATGAGCCAGAGCAGCCCCAACGCCGCGCAGGGGAGCGCCAGGCAGACGAGCAGCACGAGAAAGAGGCGATGGGGACGTCGCTTGGTTGACTTCCGCATTCGGGACCCGTATGACAAGTCTCGTGAAAATTCTGAAGGCGGAGTTTATCAGAAGTTGCGCCGGTCCAGAACAATTTCCGACGGGTCCTCTCCGGGAAATTGCCGTCGTCGGCCGTTCGAACGTAGGCAAATCCTCCCTCATCAATTCGCTGCTGCAGCGCAAAGGGCTCGCTAAAGTCAGCCGTACTCCCGGGAAAACACGCGCCATCAATCTGTTCACGGTGGTCACCGACGATCCGCAGCTTCCGCGGTTTGTGCTCGCCGATCTGCCAGGCTATGGCTATGCCAAGGTGTCGAAAGCGGAACGAGCGCAATGGGCGCCGCTCATCGAGGAATATTTAGGACGCCGACAGCACGTATGTACGGTCGTCATGCTGGTGGAGAGTCGCGTCGTGGGCTCCCATGACGCGGAAACGATTCAGTGGCTTCGCGCGATTGGGTACGATCCGGTGGTGGTGGCGACCAAGGCCGATAAGTTGAAAGCGAGTGAGCGGGTGACAGCCTTGCGCCGTCTTGAGGATGTCCTCGGGATGACCGGAAGCCTTACGGCTTACTCGTCGATGACGGGAGAAGGGCGGGAACGCTTGTGGTCTGCTTTAAAGGGGCGCTGTCGAACTTGATCTCGATGTACGCCTTGTTCTTCAAGTCTGCGAGCCAGGCTTGAAACATGTCCTCGCTTTTCTGCTGAAAGACCAGGGCCTGGATCTCCTGCCTGACTTCCTCATACGGCCGGAACTGCTTCGGCTTCTTGTCGTCCAATCGGACGATGTGCAAGCCGATAGGACTCTCGATCACGTCCGAGACGCCACCCGGCACCAGATTGGCGACGCCTCGTTCGATAGCCGGCAGCAGTTCTCCCTGGCGGACCAGGCCCAATCGTCCGCCTCGTGAACCGGTGGGATCGTCCGAATAGCGAAGCGCGAGATCCTCGAACGGTTCACCTTGTTTGAGCTGCGTCATGATCTCTCGAGCCTTGGCTTTGAGATCGGCGAGATCATCGGACGTCCGGGCTTTGAGGAAAATTTGACTCAACGTGTACTCCTCTGGAAGCGCGAACCGATCGCGGTGCTCCTGATAGTACCGTTTCATTTCCGGGTCCGCCACCATCACGCCGCTGCGGACCTCGCGATCGACGACTTTGAGCAGGGTCAGCTGATCCCGCACGCTCTTCATGCTGGCGGGATCCTTCTCATCGAGCTTCTCGCCCTGCTGGATCAATTGCTTGAGCGCGAGTTTGACCTCCTGATCTCCGACGTCCACATTGCGAGCCTTCGCCTCCTGAATCTGCAATCGGCGTTCGATCATTCTGGTCAATGCCATGGCTTCGGCCATTTGGAGGCGGCGGGACAGGTCGTCACCTCGGTAATGCTTCTCGATCCGCTCGCGCTCGGGGGCGAGCTCACGCTTGACCTCGGACCACATGATCAGGTCGGAGTTGACGATCGCGACGATGCGGTCTTCGACTTTTGCTGCGAGCGCGGGACGAACGAGGCCGGCAGCGGCCAGGGTCAGCAGCACGGCGATGGCGATCGAGGCGGACATGGATGTGCGGAACGAGATGATCATGGCTTGTCGGCGCGACGACTTGCGAATCGCGCGACGCACCCGGTGATTGTACAGGATGTAGCGAGGGATGCGGAAGCAGCCGCTTGCTACCGCTTGGTCAGACCGTCGGCGACCGGGTGTGAACCATCGGCCAGCTTGACGACCGCCTTGGCTTTAATTTCCGCGATCACGCTGTCGAAATATTGTTTTCGTTTGAGATAGAGCAGTTCCTGCCGCAGGCGTTCCCGCTTGGCCAGATCCGCCTGAATGATTTCGGGGTCCAGCGCCGTAACCTGGACCAGATAGTACCCGGCCTCCGTCTTGATGGGCGCGCTGACCATGCCGGGCTTCAGGGTCTTGATGACCTCGTCGACTTCAGGGATGACCAGGCCCTTCCGGTAGGGGCCGAGGTCGCCGCCTTTCGCCTTGGTCTTGTAATCGACCGAATAGCGTTGGGCGAACTTGCCGAAATCCCCGCCGCGGTTGACCTGCGTCTCCAGGTCCTTGGCCGCGGGAAAATTGGGCAACAACATTTGAGCCACGCGCACCTTGAGCGGGGTCAACAGCTCCCCGGCGTGCTCTTCATAGTACCGGTCCAGCTCTTCCTTGGTGAGCTCGACGGTCGTCTTCATCCGGTCTTTGAGCAGCTCGTCCTTCAACAGCTTTTCTTTGTATCGTCGCACGCGATCGCGAATCGCGTCGCTCTGATCGAGCCCTTGCTTGCGCGCTTCCTGCAGCAACAACTCATGGTCGACCAGTTCCTTCAGGAAAACCTGGCGCCCCCCCTCTTTCTCGTAGCGGGCTTTCGTGGCGTCGGGCAGATCCGACCACTCGTGGTCGAACTCGGTCTGGGTGATCGGTTTGCCGTTGACGAACGCCACGACCCGCTCCTCCGACTGCGGCGGCGTGCAGCCCGTCCACGGCGCAAGCAGACCCGCAACAATGAGCGTGAAGAGTCCGGCCTGGCGGACCGCCGAAGCAGCGGCAAAACCCGTCGTTGATCGATGCATCGGAGTGTGAATCCTCGTGGGATTAGTCGAGCGAAGACGATGTCGTTGTGCTGTTGGTATCACAGACTCCGAGGCTTTGCAAGGTTGCGGTGAGTTCGGGAAAGATGGAAGGCCAGTCCTGATGCGGCATTTGGAGTTCAAAGGCGAGCGGAGAGAGAAACCGGATACGGGATTTGTACCGGTCCATGAGATGTTGGATTGCCGTCTGGGCGACCTTGCTGTTGGCGTCGAGCGTCACCACGACCGACCCGGTTTTGAGCTCGATCGAGGACAACCGCAGCACCTTCGCCTGCAGGCGCACCTGCATCACTTCGAGCAACCGCTCGACCGGCTCGGGCGGCGGTCCAAACCGGTCTTGAATCTCGCCGTGGAGAAGGGCCAAGTCACCGACCTGCGTCGAAGAGGAGAGCCGCTTGTACAACGAGAGGCGCTGATGCGGATCGGCGACATAGTCCTCCGGAATAAACGCCGACACGTTCAGCCGCAGGGTGGGATCGGGCTCTTCCTCCACGACCTGCCCCTTGAGGCGCTGCACGGCCTGTTCGACCATTTGCATATAGAGATCTAACCCGATCGCGGCGATATGTCCTGATTGCTGCTTCCCGAGCAAATTGCCGGCACCGCGGATTTCCAAATCGGCCGCCGCAATCCGGAAGCCGGAGCCCAGCTCGGTGAACTGCTGAATGGCTGTGAGGCGCTTTTGCGCGTCGTCGGTCAGTCGGCCTTCGTCCGGCACGAGGAAGTAGGCATACGCCTGGTCGCCGCTGCGTCCGACGCGTCCACGCAATTGATAGAGCTGCGCCAGGCCGAACGTATCGGCCCTGTTGACGATGATGGTGTTGGCGCTGGGTACGTCGATGCCCGATTGAATGATGGCCGAAGCGACCAGCACGTCCGACTCGCGGTGGAAAAACTTGAGCATGACCGCTTCGAGCGGTTTGGCATTCATCTGCCCATGCGCCATGACGATCCGCGCTTCGGGTACGATTTGTTGGAGCCAAGCGCCGGTGCGTTCCATGGTCTCCACCCGGTTATGGACAAAGTACACCTGGCCGCCGCGACCGAGCTCGCGGAGAATGGCTTCCCGAATGAGCTTGTCGCTCGACCGAACGACTTGGGTGCGGATGGACAACCGGCCTGCCGGCGGCGTGTCGATGATCGACAGGTCTCGCACGCTGGCCATGGCCATTTGCAGCGTCCGCGGAATCGGCGTTGCGGTCAGAGTCAGGACGTCCACCTGGGTGCGCAGTTCCTTGAGGCGCTCCTTGTGCTTGACGCCGAACCACTGTTCTTCGTCGATGATGACCAGGCCGAGATTGCGGAACTGCACGTCTTGCTGCAGCAGGCGATGGGTGCCGATGACGACGTCGACGGAGCCCGCCGCGATGTCCTTCACAATCGCCTTGGCTTCCTTCGGCGATTGGAACCGGGACAACAGCGCCACCCGCGTTGGAAATGGGGCAAAGCGCTCGGCGAAATTGTCGTAGTGCTGGTGCGCCAGCAGCGTCGTCGGAACCAGCACCGCCACCTGGCGGTTGTCCTCCACGGCTTTGAACGCCGCCCGCATGGCGACCTCGGTCTTGCCGTACCCCACGTCGCCGCAGACCAGCCGGTCCATCGGCTTGCTCGACGCCATGTCGTGGGTGATGTCGTCGATGGCTTTCAGCTGATCGCCCGTTTCCTCATATTCAAAAGCGGCTTCGAACTCGTGATACAGCGTACTGTCGTAGCCATAGGAGTGCCGCTTGGCGAGCTCGCGGTTGGCGTAGAGATCGACCAATTCCTGCGCCATTTCCTCGATGTCCTTCTTCACCCGCGCCGTCGTCCTGGCCCAGCTCGTTCCACCCAGCCGGTCCAGCCGGGGCACGTGACTCTCGGCGCCGCTGTATCGTTGAATCTGGTTGAGTCGGTCCAGCGGCACGTAGAGCGTGTCGCCGCCGTAAAATTCCAAAATCAGGTAATCGCTGTCGAAGTCCTGAACCGAAAGACGCTTGAGGCCGCGATACTTGGCGATGCCGTGCTGGACGTGCACGACGTAGTCGCCAATGTTGAGGTCTTCCAGTGACGATAGGAAGGTGGCCGCCTTGCTCTTGGTCTGTGGTTTGTGACGAGCACCTTTGGCGAAGAGCTCTTCCTCCGTCAGGGCCGCCAGCCGCAACTCCGAAGAAAGAAATCCCGCTGAGAGGTCGCCGTGCCGTACAAAAAAGGGAGCCCGAGTCTGGGTGGATGCGGACCAGCCGGAGGCCGACCATTCGATCGCCGGCGCATCGTGCTCGCGCAACAGGGCGAGCAGCCGATCCACTTGACCGCGGCTTCTCGCGACGAGCAGGACCCTGCAGCCGTCTCGTAGACGTTCCAGGATCGAGAGGGTCTGGCTGAACGGCGTGCCGCGCGTGCCTAACCCGGCACTGGCCGGCACCTGAGCCGGGAAGGCGTGCACGGGATGCCAGGACTCATCGGTTTCCGCCAACGGCTCGAGTGCCAGTTGCGTCCAGTCCGACGTGCGATCCGTGATGCCTTGCCAGGTGAGAAACAGCCGTTCGGGAGACGGATAGGGAGCCGTCTCATCCTTGTCGCTGTGCCGCAAATAGCCGTCATCGATGCGTTCCCACACAGTACTGCAAGAGACTTTCAAGGCGGCCGGTTGATTCCACGCGAGCAGCGGCTCGGCCGTGAAATACTCGAAGAGCGTCTGCATCTCGCCATAGAGGTCCGGCGCGCGCCATTCGGCGTCCGCCGGGATTGGCGCCAGGGCATCGGGGCCGGTGCCGGCCCTCAAATATTCTCGGGCCGGCAGCACGATTGCGCGGTCCATTTTCGCGGTGGACTTTTGGGTGGCCGGATCGAAGAGACGAAGTGATTCGACCGTCTCACCGAGGAATTCCACGCGCAGCGGCTCCGGATAGGCAGTCGAAAAAATATCGATGATCCCGCCGCGGATGCTGAATTCGCCGGGAATTTCGACGACGGACACACGCCGGTATCCCAACCGAAGGAGCCCAGCTGTCAAGGCTTCACGCTCCATCGCAGCGCCGACCTTGAATGTCAGTACGGTGCGCACGAACGTATCGACAGGCATGAGCCGCTGCATGAGCGCGTCGATCGAGGTCACGACCTTGGCTGCGGGAAGCGTTCGGATCTGATGGAGGGCATTCATGCGCCGGGCGATGAGGCCGACGTGGGGGGCGGTGGCTTCGTAGGGGAGCGTTTCCCAGCGCGGGAACAGGGCCAGAGACGTTTCGGGCAAACTTGAGAGCTCGTGATAAAACCGAAGGTCGTCGAAGAGCCGCGACGCGGCCTCATCGCTGTTGGCCACGATCAGCCAGGGTCGCGAGCCCAGCTGTCCGGATCGCGGATGCATCAGCTGAGTCAGGGCGAATCCCACCGTCGAACCGTGCAACCCCGTGAGACAGGGCCGGGCACCGTTCTGCTTGAGCGCTTCGGCAACAGGTGTGCAACAGGGAATCATTACCGATGGAGAACCAGGTGACACGGTTGTTAGGGGGCGTGAGACCGGATCCGTTGAATCAGGGCAGTCGTCGACATGCCGGGCACGAGGGGAATCGTCTTGACCGTCCCTCCTCGGCGCTCCACCACATCGCGTCCGATGATGCGATCGATCGGCCAATCGCCCCCTTTGACCAACACGTCTGGTTGCAGCGCCGTGATCAGATTGAGCGGGTCCGGCTCGGGAAAGATGACGACGTAGTCGACGCTGGCCAGCGCGGCAAGCACTTCCGCGCGGTGGGCTTCTCCCACGATGGGCCGATCGGGCGCCTTGTTCAAGCTCTTGGCGGAGGCATCGCTGTTGACCCCGACGACGAGAATATCGCCCAGCGCCTTGGCCGCCTGAAGATACCGCGTGTGGCCGATGTGCATGAGGTCGAAACAGCCGTTGGTGAAGACGATGCGCTGCTTGTCTCGGCGCGCCTGCTCGAGCAGGGGAATCAACTGCGCCGCGGTGACGACTTTCGACATACTCCCATCATACCGACTGCGTGGTCAGATAGAAAGACAACGCCGCTCGTGACGGCGGATTGGAGAGCGTGGTGAGCTATTCATGGTCCTCATCGGCCACTCCGCCGAGGCCGATGACGGCGCCGTGTCTGGCGATGATCGCATCCATCGCCTGCACCGCCTTGCTCCGGCGCTGATCGTAGAGACCCGGCGGCGCCGGGACGAGCGGAGAGAGCGCGAGGCCGGCCAGACGATACGCAGTGTGCGGCTTCATCACCTCATGCAACGCCTGCTGCACCGTCGGCCACATCTCGGGATCGTAATTGAGCGGATGGGCAAACCGCCGCTGTCTGGTCGTAATGGCAAAGCGGGCATCCTTGAGCTTCACCGTGCACCCTCCAGCGGCCAGGTCTTCCTGGCGGAGGTCGCGCGCCAGGGCTCGCAAGAATCCGCGCAGGAGCTCTTCCAGAAACGCCCGGTCTGCAGTGTCGTGTTCGAACGTGGTCTCGTGGCTTGCGCTTTTCGATTCCCGGTCGGCGACGACCGGCTCATGGTCCTGTCCCTGCGCGAGCGCTCGAATCCATGGGAGACGGGCGCCGAAGAGCCGCACGAGCATCCGGTCCCATTGCGGATCCAAGAGGCCGCCGATCGTTCTGATGCCAAACGGCTCGAGCCTCGCCGCGGTTTTCGGCCCGATGCCCGGCAGCGCCCGCAGGGGCTGAGGAAAGAGGAAGGCCGCTTCCAGCTGGGGCTCAACGACGGCAAGGCCATCTGGCTTGGACGCATCAGCGGCGATCTTCGCGACCGTTTTGCCGGTGGCCACAGCGACCGTGCATGTGAGGCCGGTGGCATCCCTGATCGACTGCTTCACGAGCCGCGCCAGGACGGCAGGATCCGGGTAGCGCGTTTGTAAGTCTGTGGTATCGACGTAGAACTCGTCGATGCTGCTCCATTCGGTCGCGGGAAACAGCCGGCCGGTGACAGCTCGCATGTCATCGTGAAGGCGGCGGTAGAGCGGACGGTCCGGAGGAATCAACCTGAGCTGAGGGCACAGGCGCAACGCCTCGGCTGTCGGCATCGCCGAGCGAACGCCGAATTCCCGGACCGCATAGCTGGCCGCGGCGATGATGCCTCGCGGTGGCGGCCCGCCTACGGCGATCGGTTGGCCTGCGAGACTCGGGTCTTTGACGACAGCGGCGGACGCGAACATCGCGTCGATGTCACCAAACAGGACCTGACGCGGCCATCGGGGCATGGGGCACCGGACTTGTCGGCAGAGGTGGAGTGAGCGAAGCCTAAAGCGTTGCGGAGGAAAAATCCAGTTCCAGCTGTCCGGGCAACTCGGAGGGGCGGCAAGGCCTGATCGCGCGTGTTGCTGATGGCGCCGGCCGTGCAAGATCGGCAGACGAGACTTCGTGAAGAGCTCCTCGGCAGCTCCCGCAATGATGGCGGGGAGGGTGGATCGTCCGCCGCTGGCGTCGATAAATGCGCCCGCATCGCCCACAACGCCACGCAAACCGAGAGAGTGCCTGCACTTCCTGCTTCAACGCGTGATAGACCGTAATGGCGAGGGCGCCGTCGCGGTTCATCTCCCGCATCTTGCGGAGGAAATCCGGTCCATGATTCGGACGCCGCTTGAGGATGTCGTATTGCCACTGGTGGATCATTTCATGCGCCACTGTGCTGACGAGTTCGTTTGTCCCAAACGGCGTACGCGCCAACAGGGGGGTCAGCAGCGGAACCGACAAGCGGATTTCTCGTTTCGGAGATTTGGGCGTCGCGTTGTCGCCCCACGACGAACGGGGTCCGGCCCCGCTCACGAACATCCCCACGGACGAGGTCAGCCGTGTGCTCCAGACCAGCGCGATCGGAGGAAGCGTACCGTCGAAGTACCGGCTATTGAGATCGTGCCACATGTCGATAAGTTGCAATGCGCTTAAGGGTGGGTGACGGAGCGCGGTCATGCGCGGCGGGGACCCAACTCTTCTGCGACGGCGGCCACAAGCAAGGGGAGCATGATTTCATGATGGCCGATGAGCGAATACCCCTTGCCTCCTTTCTGCGTCGGTCGGCGGACGACATTGGTGAGCGGGCGATAATGAGCAAGGAAATCCATGTTGACGGTGGTGATACGGGATAATGGATGACCCAGATTGCGTCCGAGGGACACCGTCTTGAGAAACACTTCGGGCAAGACGACCGCTGACCCGATGTTCAGGTACACGCCGCCTTCCATCCGGGCGACGACCGCCGCCAAGCGCCGAAAATCCAACAGTGAGGTCGCGCCGATCGCCGCTCCATCGGCCGACGGATGCATGTGGATGATGTCCGTGCCGACGGCGACATGGACCGTGATGGGAATGCCGAGTTTGGCGCCGGTGGCCAGTATGCTCGTGTCACAGTTAGGAAATCGTTTCTTCGATCGGTGGATGTAGCGGCCCACGGCTTCGCCCAACCCTTGCCTGTTTCGATGGCCTTCCGCAATCGCTTCATTGAGAATGCGGCCGGTTTCCTCCGCCATGCCGAATCGTCCCTCGTCAATCTCGTCGTCGACTTCCTCTGAGGTATGGCCCATGAAGGCCAGTTCGAAGTCGTGGATGATGCCTGCGCCGTTCATGGCGACCGCGGTGATGAGGCCCTCCTCCATCCAACCGACGAGAATCGGCGCGAGCCCCACCTTGATCACATGGGCTCCGATGCCGACAATTACCGGCCGGCCCTTGCGATGAGCCTGCGCGATCGCGTTGGCCACGGCACGCAGCGTTTTGACGGCGAGAATGTCGGGAAGGGCACGATAGAACAGACTGAAGCTGCCTCCACGACGCCAGGGTCTCGCAAAATCCGATACCCGCACCTTGCTGTGCCGCTTCTTGAGTGGATACGTCTTTAAGTCGGAAACATTGATCGGAGGAATCAAACGAGGCGTGCGATTGGAATGGGCGGTCCGGTCAGGAAGCTTTGCCAAGGAGCTCTTCCTCTGTCAATTCGCAGAGCACGTGCCCAAGCGTAATATGGCTCTCCTGAATCCGCGCCGTGACGTTCGAGGGCACGACAAAGGCGAAGTCGACCAATGCGGCCAATTTGCCGCCGGTACCGCCCGTCCAGGCGACTGTCGTGAGCCCGCAGGCCTTGGCTGCTTCCACGCCTTTCAGGACGTTTGGAGAATTCCCGCTGGTGCTGATCGCAATGGCAAGGTCACCTTTTTGGCCATGGGCGCGCACCTGTCGGGCGAAGAGCTCGTCGAAGCCGTAGTCGTTGGCGATGCACGTGATTGCCGCGATATCGGTTGCCAGAGCGATCGCAGGCAGGGGAGCGCGTTCCCGCTTATAGCGGCCGACGAATTCCGCGGCGACATGCGCGGCGTCCGTGGCGCTGCCTCCGTTGCCGAACAGCAGGACTTTATGACCTTCGCGGAACGTCCTGACAATGAGCTTGGCCACTTCGACAATTTGGTCGGCATGCTCGCGGACGAACTGCTGCTTGACCGTCGCGCTGTCATTGAACGCTTGAAGGACAAAGTCGCGCATGGAAGGTAATTCTAGGCGAGGGCCCCCATGCTGTCAAACGCCGCCAGTGTCCAGCATCGTGTCAGGATTTGGCCGGAGCAGCTGGAGTTGTCTGTCTAATGGCGTTCATGGCCACGGCGATCATCGATCCGACGTCAGAGACACTGGCCGGCAGAATGAGCGTGTTGTTGGTCTTGGCCAGCTCACCGAATTTGGTGATGTACTGTTCGGCGACCCGCAGTTGAACCGCCTCCTGGCCTCCGGGGACTTGAATGGTCTCGGCGACCTTGCGCAATCCTTCGGCTGTGGCCTGGGCGATGGCAAGGATCGCGGCAGCCGCACCGTCCGCCTCATTAATCTGTTGCTGTTTTTTTGCCTCTGAGGCTTTGATGACCTGCTGCTTTTCACCCTCGGCTTGATTGATCGCGGCGTCGCGTTCGCCTTCTGAGGTCAAGATCAACGCTCGTTTTTCACGTTCCGCTCGCATCTGTTTCTCCATCGCGTCGAGGACGCCCTTCGGCGGGGTAATGTTCTTGATTTCGTAGCGCAGAACTTTCACGCCCCAGGATTCAGAGGCTTTGTCCAATTCGTTCACGACTTGGATGTTGATGTTGGTACGTTCTTCGAACGTGCGGTCCAGTTCGATTTTCCCAATCTCGCTGCGCAACGTCGTCTGCGCGAGCTGCGAGAGTGCGAAATGAAAGTCGCTGATCCCATAGGAGGCACGCTCCGGATTGAGTACCTTGAGATACAAAATGCCGTCGACGGCCACCTGAACGTTGTCACGGGTGATGCAGACTTGCTCCGGGATGTCGATGGCGGTTTCCTTCAGTGAATGTCGATACCGGATGGTATCGACGAACGGGAGGAGGATATGAAAACCCGCATTCAACGTATCTGAATACTTGCCGAGACGTTCCACGACGTACGCACTCTGTTGCGGCACGACGACGGCGGTTTTGGCGATGATATAGAGGACCAGGAGCGCGAGAAAGAGGACGACCAAGGTACCAGCCGACATGCTTACCTCCTCCATCGTCATTGACCTGTAGCCCGTGACACGCGTGCGAGGGGTCGCCGTGACAGCCTACGATGCGGCCCATCGCCCACCGTCGAGCGCGCGACTATTCGGTGGTAATCCAGAGGGTCAGCCCGTCGACTTTGGTCACTTTCCCTCGCTGTCCCTTGCGAAAGTCGGTTGGACCCACATTTTTCGCTGTCCAGGTGCTCCCACGCAGTTCCGCTCTTCCGGTCGCGCCGGCCGGCAGGGCTTCCAGAGGAATCACCACCTCGCCGACCATCGAGTCCACCTGCGCATGTGCATCTCGGCCGTCATTCATTCGTGCCAGCAACGGACCGCGGAAGACGAGCAGCGAGCCGACGGCGATCACAGAAAAGAGCAGCCACTGCAACCAATCCACGCTGACGACCTCGAGCCCCGCCAAGGTACCTACGAGCAGCGCAGATAAGCCAAAAAAGAGAATGTAGAATCCGCCGGGCGTCGTCATTTCAGCGCCCAGCAGTGCCAGACCCAGAACCATCCAATACCACCAGACCATGTTGGAAACCTCTGAAAATCAGGCGCGGTGCGGTAGGGGCGACGAAATGTTACGGAAGTCTAAGCGCCTTGACCATGACCGTCAAGCAGAAGGAGCGTTCCGAATGGTCAATGCCCCCGGGCTTTTGCGCCAGCCTCATGGTATAGTCCGCGCGAAATGGCCCAAGATCAGCCCGTCGCAGCCTTGGTCGTCGCGCTCACTGGAAAGATGGCGCCAGCCGTGTATGCGATCAATCGGCTCCGTCCGGAATCCCTGTGTTTCGTCCTGCCAGAGTCGGCGAAGGCGCTCGTGGAAACAGACGTCCAACCCCACATCAGCCAAATGCCGCGCCGCTGGGATTGGGTGCTGCTCTCGGATCCTGAACACTTTCCTGGCTGTTACCAGACAATCGCGCGGTCACTTCCTGCCATGCTTCGCACGTGGGAAGTCGATCCAGGAGCATTGGTCGTGGATGTGACCGGCGCGACTGCAGCCATGGCCGGCGCCCTCGTCCTTGCCGCGACGCCGTTCACGTCCCGCATCGTGTCCCTGATCGAGCCCAAGGAGGGACGTGAAGGCGATGCGGTGACACTCGAAGGGGGAGAACGTCTTTGGGTATCGATCAATCCCTGGGATGAAGGCGCCGAAACCGTGAGGCGGCAAGGCTGCGAGCTCTTCAACCGCGGCGCATTTGTGGCCGCGGCAACCGTCTTCCGTCAAATTGAAAGTCGCGTGAGCGGCGGGCAGAAGCCGCTTTATCGCGCCTTGGCGGATCTTGCCGAGGGATATGACCTGTGGGAGCGCTTTCACTATCGTCAGGCGTGGGAAAAGCTGAAAGGCGCCGTCAAGGCGATTGAAATGGCGTCATTGTTCGGAGGGCCCCCGGGACTGAAGGCAGGCATTCCGGCAATTAAATCCAATGCCGGTTTCTTGGAAAAACTCGTTCTGGATCCAGCCGACGTCAAGGAACTGCTCCCCTTTGAGTTGCTGGCGCATGCAGGCCGACGGCTTCGCGTCGCGCATGATACGGAAGCGGCCATGGGGGCGTTGGTGCGGGCACTGGAAGGCTTCGCCCAATACCGTCTCTTCAAGCAATACCACATCAAGACATGGGACGTTCAGCCGGATCAACTGCCGGACGTGCTTCAAGAGACCTGTCGCACCTGCTACCTCGAAGACATCGATGGCAAATATGTGCTGCCCGTGCAGGCGCAATTCCGTGTGTTGGCCGCACTGGATGATCCGCTGGGCCGCACGTATTTCAAGGAGTGGCCGTCGATGAAGCCGTTACTCAATGCGGCCAACCATGCCGTGCTCGGTCATGGGTTTGACACGGTCAAGAGCGAGCGGGTGCAGCAATTATATGAGGTGGTCGTCAAACTGACGGGTGTTCAAGACGGCTCGTTGCCAAAATTTCCAGTTCTCACCTTGTAGTGCCTGGGTCCTCGCAAGCGCTCCCATGCTCTCGCGCCACGCATCGTCACTGAGCTTATGAGCAGGACAAGGTCTCTCATCATCACGGGATGCGGGTATGTCCTGATTGCAGGCATCCTCTATCTCTCGGTATTTCCGGGTGTCTATGTTGTCAGTTCTCTGTTGCTCACCAAGGGCATTGTGCTGCGGCCAAAATTACTGCGAGATTTCCAAATGGATTTCTACAACGATCGTGGGTATAGAAAAATCTGGCAAATGCAGAAAGACTGCATTAGGGCAGACGATCGATTAATTTACATCCCACGCCTGGGGAGTTGTCACTTTACGAACGCCGAATTTGACACAACGTTGCACTTTGACCACGAGGGCCGTGTCAGAAATAGCATGCCCAAACAGCATTCTGAGATCGGCATCGCGGTCTTGGGGGATTCCTATGCCATGGGATGGGGCGTCAATGACCGCGAAACATTCGCCAATGTTCTTCAAGAGGAATTGAAAAGACCTGTGTATAACCTCGCGGTCTCAAGCTATGGAACCGTGAGAGAGCTGCTTCGTTTGCAACAATCAGGGTTGATCGACAAAGTCGATACGATTTTCGTTCAATATGCCGCAAATGATCTCATGGAGAATGCGGCCGTAGATCAAGAGGACAAATTCCTTCAAGCCAAGGCGCTGTTCCAGGAAACGCTCAATAGAGAGCGAAGCTCGAGTGATCACAGCATGCTTGAATCGGTCCATCGCGCCGTCTCCTTTGCCATTGAAAAGCCCATTCGGAATCTCAGAGATCTCCTCATTCCAGCGGCGAAGCGAAATCAGTTTGCGTCCCACTACCAATACCTGATGCCGGTCTTGAAACGATTCGCTCCGCTCATAGAGAGGAAAAGAGTCGTCGTCTTCTCCGTGGACGAACCAGGCTTTGAGGACTTCCCGTGTGGCAAGGACAAGACCATGAGCCACATAGAATTTGTCGATCTGAAACTTGACGCCGAAGACTACTACCTCATCGATAGTCACTTGAACGCGGCAGGTCATGCCAACCTAGGACACCTGCTGGCAGCCTATTTGTCAGAGCCAGTTCATGCAGAATGTGGTTCGCCATAGCGTTCGCTCATGTTGAGTGGGGGATCGAAGGTGGACATCAGAATTTATTATGAGGATACGGATTGTGGTGGCGTCGTGTATTACGCCAACTACCTCAAGTACTTTGAGCGGGCAAGAACACAGTATCTTGAAGATCGGGGGCTCTCGGTGGCGGAATTAATGAAGGCCGGCAGAGTGTTCGTGGTTGTGCACGCCGAGGTGGATTATCGAACTCCGGCGCGCTACGGCGACACCTTGGAAATTGAGACCACCGTCGCGGAGATGAACGCGGCGGCCATTACTTTTTCCCATGTCGTGGTCGACCGGGAGAGTCGCCGCGTCGTCGCGGAAGGAGCGGCACGGCTTGCGGTGACCGACGGCAACGGCAAGGTCAAGCGCCTCGACAAACACACGATCGCCGCGCTACAGTCCGGCACAAAGGGAAGGCCGTAGGTCATGGACAAACTCGGAACCTGGTTGGCCATCATCGGCGTCGTCATAGGATTTGCCGTGCTGGCCTGGCTGCTCTTTGCGGAGAGTCCTCGCGACAGGAACAAAAAGTAATCCAGTTCATTTCCCACCGGTGTATCGCTCCACTCCTTCTTGATGGTTCTCCAGCTTATGATGGGGCAATTGGCTCTTGAAGCTCCGCTTCAGGGACTTGCTCATGCCCGCTATCTTTTTGTGACGGTGCAGGTCCGGATCACGGTGGCGGCGATGACGTTCAAGATCGCTTCCGCGCCGTCCTTCACACGGCCGACAGAGGTCGCACGACCCAACTTCAGTCGGATCGTCTAAGGAAGGCGAGAGCGGGGTCACTGGAAGAGAAGAAGGCGGAATGCTGGATGGCTGTGCGTAGGCGATACCCGAAGCGAGCGGAATCGTTGCAAGCAGCATGAGGATGACAAGACGCACGACAGACCTCCCGGGCTCGCCGCTCAAGCAGGGTTCGTGCCAACTCTGATTGCTCGCAAGTTGACATTCGAGAAAACCGCATGCTGGAATAGCCATTCTTTTGATCCACGGAGGGGTGTCACCATGGAAATGTTTGGCCGGGTCGGCTTAGTCGAGATCCCGATCCTGATCGCACCTGATCAGAAGGTCTGGATGGACAAGATGATCAAGGAAGGAAAGATTGCGATACCTCCAGGCGGAACACTGGAAAAAGGCTCGCTGTATTCAATGTTTATCCGCATGCTCTTGCACAACGCGATGGAGGAGCAAAAAAGACAGGAGGCCCTGGAAGCAGACGACGAGGACGACGAGTGAGCAGGATGCTGAAAACGATTTTCTGCAGCGTTCTCACGTCACTCAAGTCCTCGGCGTACTGGTAAAACGTACGCCTCAGACTTTCGTTCGTTGCGGCCTTGCAGAAAAACCGTTTTGAGCATCCTGTTTGGTTTTGGCGTATCCCATCTGATCCAACCAATATCCTTCTCGATACAGCGGCCGACAGTCTTAAAGTGATTTGAAGGCTACGCGGGCGGCGCGGATGGTCCGTTCGACGTCGGCCGACGTGTGAGCGGTCGAGAGAAATGCTGCTTCGAACTGCGAAGGGGCCAGATAGATGCCCTGGTCCAGCATCTGGTGGAAGAACTGACCGTAGCGTTTCGTGTCCGAACGCTTCGCGCTATTCCAATCGACGACGGGATCGGACGCAAAGAAGGCCGTCAACATCGAGCCGACCCTGTGTTGGATGATCGGGATGCCCGCCCGTTGTGCTTCCTTTCCGATTCCCTCAGCGAGTGCCGCTGAGCGCTCCTCGAGATTTTTGTACAGCTGTTTTGCGCGCAATTGCTTGAGCGTGGCCAAACCTGCTGTCACGGCCAGCGGATTGCCCGACAACGTTCCGGCTTGGTACACCGGCCCTGTGGGAGCGATCAGATCCATAATCTCTGTGCGCCCGCCGTACGCGCCGACCGGCAATCCTCCACCGATAATCTTCCCCAAGACGGTCAGATCGGGCGTGATGCCGTACAGGGCCTGCGCTCCGCCGTAAGCGACGCGAAAGCCGGAAATGACTTCGTCGAAGATGAGCAGGCTGTCGTTTTCGAGGGTTAATTGGCGAAGGGCTGGGAGAAAATCGTGCGCGGGAGGCACCACTCCCATGTTGCCGGCGATCGGTTCCACGATAATGCAGGCGATGTGTTTTCCCCGTTCCCGCATGAGCCGTTGAACGGTGCGGATGTCATTGTAAGGAGCGGTGAAGGTATGTTTCGCAAAGTCGGCCGGCACGCCGAGTGAATCGGGGATCCCGAGTGTCATCATCCCTGATCCGGCTTTCGCCAGTAGGTAGTCGCTGTGGCCGTGGTAGCAGCCTTCGAATTTCAGAATGCCGTCCCGTTTGGTAAAGCCGCGCGCGACCCTGATGGCGCTCATCACGGCTTCCGTCCCTGAGCTAACCAGACGGATCTTTTCCATGGATGGCACTGCCGTCCGGATGTGGCGAGCCAATTCCACTTCAAGTTCCGTGGGGGCGCCGTAACTGGTGCCCCGTCCGGCAGCCTTCTTGATCGCACCGATCACGGGGGGCGAAGCATGACCGAGAATCATCGGTCCCCAGGAGAGCACATAATCAATGTAGGTGTTCCCATCCAGGTCGTAAAGTTTCGAGCCCTTGGCCCGATGAATAAACCGGGGGTGGCCACCGACCGATCGGAATGCGCGGACCGGGCTGTTGACCCCTCCAGGGATGAGTTGCTGGGCTTCTTCGAAGAGCTTGATAGATCGGGTGATTTTCATAACGGCGGGGCACCCTATCATGCGGAAATTGAGGGGGTCAAGAAAGAGACTCCGCATCTGAATTTTGCCGCGAATTGCCTCACATGGGGTCAAAAAGTGTATAAATGGATACGCTGGTTCTCTGAATTGATACAGTTCCGAGGGCTCAGAGCAAAACGAACCTTCGTTTTATCAGGACTTCATGCACGGCCTATCGATGACCGGATGCGGCCTGACACTTGCGTATGATGACACCGGGGTTAATGATGGCGGTTGGTTATCCACAGTCCGAGGAACAAGAATGAAGGTCGTATGTTCCTGGTGCAGGAAAGAGGGAAGAGCCGAATTCGTCGGCGAAAAAGCGCCGTTAGACGATGCGCGGGAAACCCATGGAATTTGTGTCCTGCATCGCGATCAGATCCGTCAACATTGGCACGCCTCCATTCAGGCCAGACGCACGACGAGCTTTCTTGGAGCCGCCTCAACGTTTGCGCTATTTCGGTGGACCGGCCTGCTCAATTTCACCAAGAAAATTCGCTCGTAACCAGCGCTCGCCTGCTTTCAACTCCACCCTAAAGACTTCGTTTCCTGCGGGATGGTCGGGGAGCGGAGGCGGCCACTCGCGGCAATCCCCAGTGCGTACGTTTGGATTTGTTGCGCTCGGATACTGCCAGGACACTATGAAAGGGTGTGGCTCGCTTGGCTGCCTGTCCGGTCGCCCAGGCCTCACCCGCGTCATTCAGCACTTCCAGAAACGTCGCGAATTCCTCTTCATCGTCAGGGAGGATCAGTTCTGCGTCCGTGAAGAGCAGCACGTAACCTTTCGCCGGTAACCACTCTAGATCCGCCAAACATTCTTCGAGTGCATCCCAGTTGTGACCGAAGTAGTCCGGGAACTCCAAGGTTTCGGCCAGTTCGGCGAAAAGCGCCTTATCGCTTCGGCACTTTCCGCCACGCACGACTTTACAGAGAAACCCGGCGGGGACGTTGACGGTTGACTCGGCGCGCTGTCCAGCCTTGAGGAGGAGTAAAGCGCTCCACGGAGGTTTGATCGATTGAAGATGAGTCGAGAGGGACAGTTGTGCGTCGTGAATGGCCATGGCAGGTCAATTCAACGGAAAGAACGTACGGTAATGGTCATCCGTGTAATAGGCCTTGCCGGTATCTTGCTCGATGACAAGCCGTTCCGCATCGCGCGAGCGGCCGGGAATTTTTCGGTTGACGTCGTATTCTTTATAGCGGCCGAGCGGCAGCCGCCGTTCCCGATTCTGAAAGGCCTTACCGCCGACATACCCGGCCAGCGGTTCTCCATTTCGCTGCCGGAGCGCCTCCAGCAATGCATAGGCCTTTGCCGGGGCCGTACGTTCAATCGCCGTCCGCGCCCCGGAGGCCTGACGTTCCGGCAGTTTCGGCGCAGAAGCCTCGGTCTCTGCCGCCGCCAATTCGACGGCATGTGCCCGACTTTCCGAAGGAGCCGCAGGGCATGTGACAGCCCAGAGAATGCAGCACGTCGACAGAACGGGCAGCCAGTTCACCCCACGACGTGATAGGTCCATCCACATATTGGCGACACACGGGGCGTCGGCCGGTTTCCGGCGGGGAGCGGCGAAAACGGTAACATGCGATCTCAGAACAGGTCAACGATGACCGACGACGCCCTTGATTCGATATGCTTTCGCGGAACGCCTTTGGTAGAATGACATGCCGTGCCACGATGGTGTTACCCCGCACGCTCTGTGAAGAACCGTCTCTACCCCGACCGATGAGCATCATGCTGTCGTGCAGGTCCATGATGATCGCTGTGTCGCCGGTCCTTGCGACCATGAGCCTGCTGGCGCTGTTGGTGGGCATGGATGGAGGTGCAGCGTGGGCCCAAACGGGCGGACTCAGCCACTCTCCGGCTGAGATAGTGAAGAAATATTTTGAGCTCGATCAAAAGGGCGCTAAGCTCGATTCGATGTCCTTTGAGGCGCTGGCGCCCTTTCGGAACTGGGACACCGAGCCGATATGGGGAAAGGTCGTCGTCATTCGGGAATTTTCGGTCGCCGAGCATCATCGGGACTGGGAAGTGGTCAATCGGTTGGAAGTGGTCATTCCCGTCACCTTCCAGGTGATCGGGTCCGTATATCTGGAAACCGCAGGGTTTCTTCCTGAGACCTCCGTTGAAGAGATCCGTGTCCGCGTCAAATCGGTCAAGAATCGCTGGCGCATCATCGAGCCCATGTTGCCTCCCCATGTCGGCCAGAAGCGCATGATCAACTACGTGAAGGAAGCCTGGGTGAAGGAAACCGAGCCAGCCAAACGTGAGAGCCTCGCGACGCTGCAGAGCGAGCTGCGGAAGGTCAAATAGAGGACGGAATGGGAAAGACGGCGCTGGAATTGTTGATTTTCGATTTGGACGGCACCCTGATCGAATCGAAATGGGATATCGCCGCATCGGTCAATCTTGCGCTGGAAGAGCTGGGAGTGCCGCAGCGGCCGGTGGAGGAAATTTTCGGCTTTGTCGGCGATGGGGTCAAGAAGCTGCTTCGGCTGGCGGTCGGAGAACACAACCGGGTGAGTTTCGAAGATGCGCTCAGCGTCTTTCGCCGGCACTACCTCGCCCATTGTCTGGATCGGACCGTCTTCTATCCCGGTGTGGAGAAAACGCTCGGCCATTTTGCGGACAAGCGGAAGGCCGTCGCGACGAACAAATCGATCGAATATACGAACGTCATTCTGCGAGGACTAGGTCCTCAGTACTTTGAGGTCGTCGTCGGGGGTGACAATGGATTCGGCCTGAAGCCCGAACCCGGCATGTTGCTGCACATCATGGAACGTCTGAACGTCTCAAAAGACCGGACGGTGTTGGTCGGTGACAGCACCAACGATATCAATGGCGGCCACAACGCCGGCATCCGCGTGTGCGCCGTCGGTTATGGCATGGGCAATCGGGAAAAGATGGCTGCATGCCAGCCGGATTGGTTTATTGAACGACCGGAAGAATTGATGGAGATTTTTGAATGAATTCCACAGCAAGACAGCGGACACAGGGCCACAAGACGTTTCCTGCCCATCGGGTGGTGGCGTCGGTCAGCGCTGGGCTCGTCAGCTTCGGCCTCACCCTCGGCCTGAGTGCCGCGGCGCCGTCCGGTCTCGCGGAACGCGTGATCGAGCATACGCTGGCGAACGGCATGACCATCTTAATGGTGGAGCGGCATCAGGCTCCCGTCGTCTCGATCAACATGACCTTCGGGGTGGGGGGAGTGAATGAACAGGTGGGCCAAACCGGCCTGGCGCATCTCTACGAGCACATGGCATTCAAGGGAACCAGCACCGTCGGGACAAAGGATTACGAGAAAGAAAAGCCGATTTTGGACGAGCTGCATCGGGTCGGAACCGAGCTCGAGCAACGGCAGCGCGACATGTCGCGGCGGGGCGCGGACATGCCGGCCGAGCCGGCTGAACAAGCCGCCCTCGAAGGGCTGCAGAAGCGGTTCAAGGAACTTCAAGACCAGGCCGCTCAATATGTCGCAGGCAACGAAGTGGCCCTCCTCTATCAGCGCCATGGCGGCGTCGGTCTCAATGCCTCGACCGGAAAGGACCTGACCCGGTATGTGATCAGCTTGCCTTCCAACCGGTTGCCGCTCTGGGCGGCGATCGAATCCGACCGCATGGCCAGTCCTGTCCTCCGCGAGTTTTACAAGGAACGCGGCGTCGTGATGGAGGAACGTCGGTTGCGGAACGACGACAGCCCCACCGGTTCGCTCTATGAAACGTTCACCTCCGCGGCGTTTCGCGCTCATCACTACGGCGTACCAACGATCGGATGGGAATCCGACATTCTCTCGCTGACGCCGGCGGCCACCGAAGCCTTTTTCAAAACCTACTACGGTCCCGGCCAGGCGACCATCGGTATCGTAGGCGATATCGATCCGAAGGAGGTGATGACCTTGATCGAAAATACCTTCGGGAAGATTCCCGCCGGACCGCCGCCGCCCCAGATTGTCACCGTCGAGCCTCCTCAGCGCGGAGAGCGGCGCGTCGAAGTCGAATTCGACGCCGAACCGTCGTTGGCGATCGGCTTCCACAAGCCCGGCCTCGGTCATCCCGATGACTATGTGTTCGATGTCATCGACGAATTGTTGACGGACGGACCGACCTCGCGCTTGTACAGCAAGCTCGTGCGGGATTCCCGGTTGGCCGCGTCGGTCAATTCCGACGCGAACTATCCGGGTGTTCGCTCGGCCAACCTGTTCGTGCTGAGCGCGACTCCGCTCGCGCCGCACACGACCGCGGAAGTCGAGGCCGCAATCCTGGCCGAGCTTGAACGGCTCAAGAGAGAATCAGTTTCTTCCAAGGAACTGGAACGGATCATCAACAATCTCGATGCCGACATGGTTCGCGCCCTGCGGTCGAACAGCGGGCTCGCGTCCCAGCTGGCCCTCTATCAGACGGTGGCCGGAGACTGGCGCTACCTCGTCAAATCCCGCGACAAAATTGCCGCGGTCACCCCGGCCGACATCCAGCGCGTGGCCACTCAATACTTCACGAAGTCGAACAGGACAGTCGCCACGCTGGTCAAGAAGACGGGCTCAAAAGCCCTGACGACCGCAGTGTCGAGCCAGGAGGGCCGGTCATGATCATGAAGGCTCCCTCATGGCGGGCAAGGCGGGGACTGAAAGCAGCCCTGCTTGGTATGGCCTTGCTCTCAGCGACGGTCATGGCGTGGGCCGGAGACCGGGTGGTCAAGGACCCTCGAACGATGACATTCCCGCCGGTCGAGTTTGCGCCGTCCGAACCCGCGCGCGTTGTCCTCGACAACGGCATGGTGGTCTATCTGCTGGAAGACCATGAACTGCCGCTGGTGAGCCTGTCCGCGATGATGCGCACGGGCGGGTGGCTCGAGCCGGCGGATAAAGTTGGGCTTGCCGCGTTGACCGGTGCCGTCATGCGAACCGGGGGCGGCGGGGGCAGGACCGCCGAGCAAATCGATGAGGAACTCGAGCAATTTGCGATCGATATCAATATATCGATGGGACGGCAGTCCGGGACGGCCTCGCTGGACGTTCTGAGCAAAGATCTTGACCGCGGGCTCAAGATCTTCGCCGGGCTTTTGCGCCAGCCGGCGTTCGAAGCCCCCCGTCTTGAGCTGGCCAAGCTCCAAACGATCGAAGGGATACGGCGACGTCAGGACAGCCCGGGATCGATTGTTGGCCGGGAATTCCTCAAGCAGCTCTATGGGCCGGAGCATCCCAGCGCTCGTGAAAGCACGATGGAATCGATCAAGGGAATGAGCCGTGACGATCTCGTCGCGTTTCACCGGCGAACCGTTCATCCCAACGGTATCATTCTCGGAGTGACGGGCGATTTCAAGCAAGCCGAGATGATCGCCTTGTTGCGCTCGATGTTCGCTGACTGGAAGAAAGGCGACGTTCCGGAACTGAAAATAACCGATGCCCGCGATTCTGGCGGTTCGTCGATCGTACGGTTTGTCAATAAGGACACATCTCAGGCGCATCTACGGATCGGGCATCTGACCATTCGGGAGGATGACCCGGACTATGTCTCGCTGGCGATCGCCAACGACATTTTGGGAGGCAGCTCGTTCCGCAGCCGGTTGTTCAACGACGTGCGCACCAAGCGGGGCCTGGCCTATTCGGTCGGCAGCCGGTTGAACGTCGGGATGCATGATCAAGGCGTCTGGCTCATGCGGGCAGAAACGAAACTCCCCTCCACACAGGAGGTGATCAGCCGATTCGTTGCCAACATGGAGCGAATGCAGACGGAGCTGGTCACAGACCAAGAACTGGCTGAGGCGAAGGAGGCATACGTGAACTCGTTCGTATTCTCGTTCGCCAGTCCTTCAGCAATCGTGGGCCGCTTCGTCGAATTGGAGTACGACGGACTGCCCAAGGATTTCCTCCAACAGCTGCGCACGCGTGTGATCGCGCTGAAAAAAGAGGATGTTCTCATGGCGGCCAAGAAACATTTTCACTCGAATCGCCTCACGATTGTGGCGGTCGGATCCGGCGAAGCGCTGCCGAAGCTGCTGTCGAGTTTCGGAGACGTGAAAGAAATAAAGTTGGCTCCTGAAGGATAAAAGAACGGGTCCTGTCGCCGGTCAGGCCGTCCCCGCACCCCAGATCAATCCCCACCCCCTAGGAGCATGAGGAGCTCGGAAGGCGTGCGGGCATGTTGTTGGGACGATCAGTCGGCGCCATCCGTTGTAAAATCAACCCATAGGTCGCCTGAGGAAGGCGAGAAGTATAGGGAGCGAAGAGCACCAAATGCCGTTGGAAGACGATTTTTCTGACATCATGAAGAAGGCTCGCTCTGGATTGAAACTCTCGGTCGGTGACCTGGCCCGGCTGACCGGTCTGCCTGGCGCGGACATCACGGCGCTGGAACGCGGTGATCAGCTGCACGATCGGGCAGAGCTTCTGGCGATCACCGCTGCGCTCGGGCTCCGTCTATCATCTTTGGAAGCAATTGTGCTGAATAAGTGGATTCCGCGCCCGCTTCCGCTGATGCCCGGTATCGAAACCGTGCAGGGAGAGATCAACGGGTATGCGGTCAAAGGCTACGTCATTCATGATGCTGGTGAAGCGGTCCTCGTCGATACGGCGTACAATGCGGAGATGATGCTAGAAATTCTCGAGGCACGCCGCTTACATTTGGTGGGTATCTGTCTCACGCACGGCCATGCGGACCACGCCGAAGGCATACAGCAGATCCTGAATCGTTGGCCCGTCCCCGTCTATCTCGGCCCTGCGGACCTTGGGCTGCTCCACTGGAAACCGTCCGAACGGCAACTTGCGAGGCCCGACCACGGCGGGACGATTCGCGTGGGCAAGGTGGAAATACGGTGTCTTGCAACTCCCGGCCATACAGCCGGTGGCATTTGCTATCGTGTAGAGATGCCATGGGGACCCGTGACATTCGTCGGCGATACGCTGTTCGCCGGCTCGATCGGCCGCTCCAATCCGGCGCAGCTCTATCATACTCATCTCGAGTCGGTGCAGCGGCACGTGATGACCTTGCCCCCCGACTGTTTGCTGCTGCCGGGGCATGGTCCGGGGACGACGGTGCAGGAAGAACTGGAGCATAACCCCTTTTACACTACTCAATAGAGCGACATGCTGTAGGCAGGCCCAATGGACCACTCGATGGGCGATCAGAGGCTTTCCGGTGAAACGGACGGCGGCCGGATACCGTCCACAGATCTTTCGTCAGCGGATCTTCCCGAGGCCCTGACAGAAGAAGAAACCACCTTCTCGCGCTGGACATTGCCGCTGTTCTTGTTTGCGCTGACGGTCTTCACGACGTTGTGGGCCGGCGCCTATCAAGCGTACAGCGGCACGATCAGGGGGCCGGTCGCCTTTTTGTGGGAACACCCCGAGATGCTGCCGCAGGGTATCCCCTTCGCGGGCACGTTGCTCTTCATCCTCCTGACTCACGAATTCGGCCATTTCATCCTCTCGAAGATCCACCGAGTGCCGGCGTCATTGCCGCTCTTCATTCCTGGGCCGCCTCATTTTATCGGAACCTTCGGCGCCATCATCCGGATGCGCGGGCCCATCCTGAACCGACGTGCGCTGTTCGACATCGGCGTGGCGGGTCCCCTGGCCGGTTTCGCAGTCGCGCTGGTGGCGCTGATCGTCGGACTGTTCCTTTCGACCGTCGTCGACCGGACCTCGACGTACGGGTTGCAGTTGGGTGAGCCGCTGCTCCTCAAATTGATGGCGTGGCTGATTGTCGGTCCGTTGCCGCCGCAAGCCGATGTCCTGCTTCATCCGGTCGCGTTTGCCGCCTGGTTCGGGCTCTTCGTGACGTCGTTGAATCTCATCCCCATAGGCCAGCTCGATGGCGGGCACGTGGCCTACGCCTTATGGGGAAATCGTCAACGGACGATGGCCTTTGCCGTCATTCCATTGTTGATCATGCTGGGATTCGTCGGATGGCCTGGGTGGTTCATCTGGGCGTTCATGGCGGGTGTCTGGGGCCTCGGTCATCCGCCGGTCGTTGATCCCCAAGCCCCGCTGGGACGAGGCAGAGTGCTGGTGGGATGGTTCGCGCTCGTCGTCTTTGTGCTGACCTTCGCCCCCGTTCCGTTCTCCTTCCACTGATCTTCCATGAAACGGAGGGCGACGACGCTCTTGAAATGCCACATCGTCTCGGGCAGACTCCCAGCCTTAGCACCGAGGTGGACGATGTGCACGGGGAGATGTTTGCAGGCCAAAGTCTGGTTCACCGCTCTCACCTGTGCACTCTTGTGGTCGGTCCCTGGGTTTTCTGCACAGAGCGATGGACGGTTCACCCTCGTGATGAATGGCGCGGCCGTCAAAGACAATCACACGGGGTTGATTTGGGAGCAGGAACCCGATCGGGAGCATGACGTGTGGAGTCGTTCCAATGAACGCTGTGCGGCCAAGGACGTGGGCGGACAGAAAGGGTGGCGTGGGCCCTCGGTGGAAGAGCTCAAGAGCCTGATCGATCCTGCACAGCGCGATCCATCGCTTCCACTCGGTCATCCCTTTTCGAACATCAAGTCAGAAATCTATTGGACGAGTACGCCAGATCCCAAAGACGACATCGTGGCCTGGCAGGTGAGCTTTTTCAGCGGCGAACCGGTCACGGATCAGAAATCGGGTACCCGCCGGATGTGGTGTGTATTGACTCCTCCATCGAAGTGAAGGGTTCGATGTCAATCGAGTCTGTTCCGATCCCGCTTCCTTTTCCAGACATTCGCTAACGACGCCAGCTTGGCTTGTGCCGACTGATGTTCATCGGCTAGGGTTTCCAGGGAATCGGATAGCCGCCTGGATTTCAACACCGTGTAGAAGGTGAGGCCGACGGCCAGTATCAAGATGATCAAAAAATAAAAAAACCGTGTCAGGGGCGGCTCATCGGTCACCAGAAATAAGTTCATACCCCAAAAACCAGTGGTCGCTACCCCGATCAAACCCATGGTGGCCACCACAGTGAGGCGCACCATGGTCTCACCCTGTCGGCGCAACGCCTCGCTGTCCAGATACTGGCTCATATCTTCAAGCTCCGACCTGAGTTCGGCATAGAGGCGATCAGTGCCCAGATGGTCGCTGATCATTCGATAAAGCTCCTTCACTTGCCCATGATCGGAGACCTGATGCGACCAATAGCGGTGGCTGAAGCGCAGAAAGACACCCAGGGTGTGTCGAATGACGGCTCGGAACTGCCGCACGGAGTCTCGGTTCGTAATATCCAGGTTATTTGTCGCATCCACCAGACGATCGGCGAGCATCAGCAGGGCGGCCTTGTGAAAATGAGGGATCAGAAACAAAAGAAAATATTCGTGCCGGAACTGTTCAAGGTCTGTTTTACGATCCGCGAAGAGGCGCTCCCCGCAATCTCCCACCATCGTGAACACGCGTCCGGTGCACATGAAGCGAGTCCCGGGACGCTCCTGTCCTTCTCCATTCCAGTAGCGGTCGTAGCAATAGCGTTCTTCAAAGTCCTGCAAGTAACGCTTGGAATAGGGGAGTGATTCGGGCGTGCCAGGGGCGGTCGCGAGCCCCAGCCGTACGAACTCTTCGCGGGTCAACGCTCCCGGATCATCCATGACGAGGTAGGCCATCACTGGCATCAGGTGGTATTCAATCTGCCGGTATCGGAGAAGACCCTTCTTTCCGGAATGGTGAAGCACGAGCGGTTCGAGCAAAAATTCCCAATGAGAGGCGAGACTCGGAGCCCGATACCGGCAAGCGAACGAGAGGTACTTTTCACTGTTCTCATAATCGGATACGGCCAGTACCTTCTCTTCGGATGAGAGCCATTCCACCTGCTTGGGGCAGTGGCCTCCGTGTCCGTCAGGTTCCCAATACGTGGGATAACAGCGACCCAGCCGGAACAGCGCGTTCTGCGCCTGTGGCAACGGCAGATCGTCCGCAAACACCTCTACGACGAGAATCGCCACGTCGATGTCATAGAAGAAATACAGATCCACATGCGCCACACTCAGTGTCACTGGGACGGAATGGGAGCCGGGGAACGTGGCCCGTACCTTGGCGACATCGCAGCGACGAAATACACGGATGCAGGACTCCTGCTCGACGTCCCTATCGCCCCCTTTCCCTTCTCCGTAGAGGAACCGCTGGACGTAGGGGAGGAATGTCACGAACTCGCTGTAATGCCGTTCTTGAAATTGATGAGGGTCGCCTGTGAATTCGTCCGCCAATTCACGCCATGGATTGTCTTTGTCAGGAGCCTGCAACCGCTCCCAATGTTTCTGAATCGGGGCGCCTTCGCGGATTGGCATGAGCTGGATGGGCCAAAGCAGAATCTGCCGGAAGTGACGGACCGGTTTCTCGCTCAGATGAACCATGGAAGCGGACATCCCTGACTCCATCCCTGCATTCTCATACCGCATACCACCTCTCGTTGTCGACGCTCCACGCTGTCATATCCGCCTGCTGGTT
>Ga0207683_10000109_pt1 | contig 66727 bp, 66 predicted proteins | sample KBSM73metaG_FD_184333 | JGI IMG/M metagenome (GOLD analysis project Ga0207683, IMG submission 184333) | Miscanthus rhizosphere microbial communities from Kellogg Biological Station, Michigan, USA - KBS M7-3 metaG (SPAdes) (version 2) | ecosystem: Host-associated > Plants > Roots > Rhizosphere >...
GCGTCGCCCCCTTGCAGCATGACGACAAGCGGCGGGCCGCTGCCGGCGACCGGCGCCGACGCTGACATCCCGGAGTCGAGGAAGGCGCGCACGACGGAAACGTCTGTCCCGGCCAATGCCTGGAAATACGAGCCGGATTCCATCGTGATCTTGCGCTCGCGCAGCAACGCGACAGCGCTGGTTTCAGCGGACGTGGTCGTGCCGCGAGCCGAAGCCGCCGATTCCGGTGGGACGGCCGCGGTGGCAGGCGCCTGGCCCCCTAACTTCGCCAGCGTCGACTTCGCTTCCGCACGAACCTCGGCGTCGGGGTCCGCCTCTGCGAGCGCCGCGATGGCTCCGCGCGATCGTTCGGCCACGCGCGCTTTCGCTGCGGCGGTGATCGCTTGCTTGCTGTCGCCCATTTCGCCGATCGTGGCCACGGCGCGCCTGCGCGTCGCGGCTTCGGAATCGCGGAGCACGACGACCACGGCATCGATCTGCGCACTTGCCAGCCCACCGGCACGGCCCAAGCTCCACAGCGCTTCGCTGCGCACGGAACTGTCGGGATCGCTCAACAGTTCGGCCGCGCGCGGCGCCCAGACCAGCACGTCCCTCTCCCGAACTTCCTTGCCGAGCAGACTCAACGCCGCTTCACGGACCTTGGGTTCGCGCGACGCGAGATAGCCCACCAGCATTTCGGTCCAGCCATCCGGCTTCGGGTTGAACAAGCCGAGCGCCTTCAGCAACACGGGCTGGCTGTAGCGCGCCGCGCGTGTTGCCTCGACGATCGGCACAATCAGCGCGCGATCGCCGGTCTTGGCCAGACGCTCGAGCGCACTCACAGCGCTCTCGAAGCTCTCGCGTTCCTCGATACTGTGCGCCGATGTGGGCCGCGGCGCGGCGGCGCGCTCCAGGAACTCGAGGATCGGGTAGAGCAGCATCACGGGCGGCGCATGGCCGACCAGTCCGCGCGCTGCCATGTAGCGGTCGCTGTTGGGAATGTCCGGGGTGTCGAACACGCGCCGGCGGGCGCCGGCGAGTTCGGCGTTCGACATGCCGAGCGTCTGCAGGGCGCCGGCCGCGCGGATCACCACCGCCGGCGAGGGGTCGTCGAGCGCCTGCGCCAGATGCGCGCGGGCCGGTTCCGAGGCCTTGCCGGATTTCCACAGCGCACCGGCGGCAGCGGCCCGCACGCGCGAATCGGGGTCGGCCAGCGCCGCGTCCAGCGCCTGGATGACGTTGGGATATTCGAAGCCGCCCAGGTATTCCGCCGCCTTGATGCGCTCTCCGGCGTTACGATCCTTCTGCAGGATCTGCACATGCTCGTCCGCCCATTTGTGAAACGTACGTTCGGCGTCGCTTTGGGCGCGCGCCGAAAGGGCGAGCAATGCGAAGACCAGCAAGCCGATGATGCGGACCGCGTGGGACATCGCCTTCCCTCCGGCAAAGCGGCAACCCGCAGGATAATGTGCTTTGATCCGCCGTGCACGCGGAGACGACGTCCCCGCTGCAGGCGTTCGCGCACGTGATGACTCGCGACGCTAATTCGTCGCGCGCGTCAGCCGGTCGCGTACGGCGAACCAGTCCGAATTGTCCGGAACTGCCTCGATCAGGATCGCCTTGACTCCGGGCAGGTCGAGCGCGCGCAGGTTCGCGTACAAGTCGTGCGCGTAATCCTGCGCGGCGGTGGAAGCAACGACCCACGCGCCGACGAATTCGCGAGGGCGCGGAAGCGTGCGCGCGAGGACGGCAACGCGCTCGCCACTCGCGGCGCGGCGCGCGGTTTCGGACGGCAGGTCGCCGCATGCGACCAGGCGCGCGGGTGCATGCGGCGCGTAGTGCGACGCGAGCATCCCCGACGCCCGCGGTGCGTCCAAGCCGGGCGCCTTTGGCGCACGACCCAGTACGCCGGCCAGCGCGTCGATGCCGATGCCGCCGGGACGCAGCAGGGCAGGCTCGCTGCCGGTGAACGCGACGATCGTGCTTTCGATGCCGACGGCACACGGTCCTCCGTCGAGAATCATCGCCACCGCATCTCCCAGGTCGTCCGCGACATGCTGCGCGGTGGTGGGAGACACGTGGCCGAACCGGTTGGCTGACGGCGCCGCAATCCCGTTGCCTCCGAGCGCGGCGAACGCGGCGAGCAATGCACTCGCGACCGGATGCGCCGGCATGCGCAGGCCCACGCTATCCTGGCCGCCCGTGACGGCGTCGTCGACGTGACCGGCGCGCGGCAGGATCAGCGTCAGCGGTCCCGGCCAGAACGCGGCCGCGAGTCGTCGCGCACCGTCGGGAAACTCGCGGGCCCAGCGTTCGACTTGGGCCACGTGCTGCAGATGCACGATCACCGGATGATCCGTGGGCCGGCCCTTGGCCGTGAAGATCCGGTGCACGGCATCGCGATTGCCTGCGTCCGCGCCCAGGCCATAGACCGTTTCGGTCGGAAATGCGACGAGTTCGCCGGCGTGCAGGCGCCGCGCCGCGTCCGCCACCGCGGCGCTGGTCGGCGCCGCGATTCGCCCGCTCATCGCATGGTCCGGCAAAGCTCGACCTCGCGCCGTTCCCGCGGACCGTAAGCGCGAAGGAAACTGCTAGAATTCAAGCTTTTGCGAAGCGGCGCCCGCAGATCCACTGCGTGACCTGCGCCATGCCGCCGCGCATGCCGACAGGCGCAACCAGGAGTTGGAATGAGTGAGTTTCTGTTCACGTCGGAATCGGTGTCGGAGGGCCATCCGGACAAGGTCGCGGATCAGATTTCCGACGCGGTGCTCGACGCAATTCTAGAGCAAGACCCGACCGGACGCGTTGCGGCCGAGACGCTGGTGTCGACGGGGCTCGTCGTCATGTCGGGTGAGATCACCACCCGGGCCAATGTCGATTACGCGCGCGTCGCGCGGGAAACGGTCCGCGCCATCGGCTACAACGACCCGGAGCTGCGCTTCGACGCCGACGGCTGTGCGGTGATGGTTTGTTACGGCCGCCAGTCGCCTGACATTGCACAGGGCGTGGATCGCGCATCGGACGACTACCTGAACCAGGGCGCCGGCGACCAGGGCCTGATGTTCGGCTACGCGTGCGACGAGACGCCGTCGCTGATGCCGTTCCCGATCTATTACGCGCACCGGCTCGTGCAGCGACAAAGCGAGGTCCGGCGCGACGGTCGCCTCTCCTTCCTGCGACCGGACGCCAAATCGCAGGTCACCGTCCGTTACGCGAACGGCAAGCCCGTTGCGGTCGACACAGTCGTTCTCTCCACGCAGCATCATCCGTCGATGAACGACAAGCAGGACAAGCTCGCGGAGGCGGTCATCGAGGAGATCATCAAGCCAGTGTTTCCCGCGGAGATGCTGAAGGGGGCGCGCTTCCTCGTGAATCCCACCGGACGCTTCGAAATCGGTGGGCCTCACGGCGACGCCGGGCTCACGGGCCGCAAGATCATCGTCGACACCTACGGCGGCGCAGCGCCGCACGGCGGTGGCGCGTTTTCCGGCAAGGACCCGTCCAAGGTCGACCGTTCGGCCGCTTACGCCGCTCGTTATGTCGCGAAGAACATCGTGGCGGCGGGGATCGCTTCGCAATGCCAGGTGCAGGTGTCGTACGCGATCGGCGTAGCCAAGCCGATCAACGTCACGATTTACACCGAGGGCACCGGGAAGATTTCCGACGAACGGATCGCAGCGCTCGTCGCCGAGCACTTCGACCTGCGCCCCAAGGGCATCATCCGCATGCTCGACCTGCTGCGGCCGATTTACCGCAAGACGGCGGCGTACGGCCACTTCGGCCGCGACGAGCCCGAATTTACCTGGGAAAATACGGACCGCGCCGAGGTATTGCGGGCGGCGGCCGGCCTGTAAATGCAGTCCGAAAGCGAAAGGGTCCGAACATGATCGATCGCCGATTCGAAATGCTGGTCCGTGGTGTGTGCGCAGGCAGCGCGCTGCTTGTGCTGGCGTCGTGCGCGACGCTGAATCGGGAGGGTGCGGTGGCGCCGCTGGATGGCGGTAGCGTCGCGGTCAGGCAGGGCGCGCCGCTGGTGATCAACCTGTCCGTGGACCCGGCGACCGGCTTCGGCTGGGTGATGACCAGCAACCCGGGCGACAAGGTCTGGCTGATCGGCGGGCCGGATTACACGCCGGAGCCGATTCCGCCTGGCATGCTTGGAGTCGGGGGCACGACGACTTACCGCTTCCGCGCCCAGGCGCAAGGCAGTCAGACGCTCGAATTTGCCTACCTGCCCGTATGGGAAAAGGGCGCCGTTCCCACCAAGACGGTCCGCTACGACGTGACTGTCCGATCCGCAGGTTGGGAGAACTGGTTCTAGCCCGACCGTGCGGCTCGGAAACAAGCCTGGCGCTAAAATCCAAGTTACTGTATAATATCGACTTTTGGCGGTTCGACTTTGGGTCATCCGCCGAAGGCAGCGCGCGTGGCGCTGCGCCCCGCACCGCTATTTCTAGGAAAAGCCATGGCCGAACGTTCCCGTACCCGCCGCAACACGCTCGAGCGTCGTTGCCTGCCCAAGACCTTCAAGCGCATGTTCGTCGGCGCGCCCAAGGGAATCTTCAAGATGCTGGAAAAGATCAAGAAGAACTGATCTTCCGCACTGTCGCATCTCGGGCCGCCTGAGCCTCAGGCGGCCCTTGTATTTTCATCAGGGTGTAACACTCGGCGTGCCGTTCGCGGCATCATGGCCGCCATGGCGTTCGCGTATTACAGCAAGCTGTCGCCCGCGCACCAGCGCGTGTATCGCGCAAGCGACGAGATCCCCACGCTCGAATTGCCGGCGGGCTTGGCCGTAACCGCGCCCGTCGCGGCCATCCGCGCGGGATTGCTCAGCGAAGACCGCGCCGCCGTTCAGCGCGCCTGCCAGGCGCTCGTCGATGCGTTGGTCACCGGGTACGACGTGCCACCGGTCCGCGTCCGGGTGCTCGCGAAGCGGCCTTCCGACGACTACGGCGAACTCCATGGGCTCTACGAACCTGACGAGGAGATCACGCCGGCACGCATCACGGCCTGGATGCGCACTGCACAGCGAAAGCAGGTTGTGGCGTTCAAGTCGTTTCTGCGTACGCTGGTGCACGAGTTCGCTCACCACCTGGATTACGAGCACTTCAAGCTTCCGGAGACTTTCCATACCGAGGGCTTCTACCGCCGCGAGTCGAGCCTCGCCAACGCGCTGCTGGCCACGCTCGAACCCGCCAACCCCCTCCAGAGCAACCTGCGCTAGTTTTTGGTAGAATGCCTGCCGCTCCCCGAGGAGCGTTGCAACAGTCGCCCGCGGACCTTCACCTGTCCGCCGCGCTGCCAGGCTCGGGGTTCACCATCCATTGCAACTGCGCTCGTTGATCCGCGGCTTGTCTGCCCGCGGGATGACGAGTGCGATTCCTGCCTCCCTCCCGCAAGTCGACCGGCCGCCCGACAAGGAGTGATGCATGAACGCAGGCACCGATACCAGGAATCTCAAAGACTTCCACGTCGCGGACATGGCGCTGGCCGACTGGGGGCGCAAGGAAATCGCCATCGCCGAGACCGAGATGCCCGGCCTCATGGCGATTCGCGACGAATTTGCTCCCGGACAACCGTTGCGCGGGGCGCGCATCGCCGGTTCGCTGCACATGACGATCCAGACCGCCGTGCTGATCGAGACGCTGCAGGCGCTGGGTGCGGACGTGCGTTGGGCGTCGTGCAACATCTATTCCACGCAGGACCATGCCGCCGCCGCAATCGCCGCCCGCGGCACGCCGGTGTACGCGCACAAGGGCGAGACGCTCGACGAATACTGGGAGTACACGCACCGCATCTTTGAATGGCGGATGCCCGACGGATCCGTCGGCACGCCGAACATGATCCTCGACGACGGCGGCGACGCGACGCTCCTCGTCCATCTCGGGACGCAGGCCGAAAGCGACCGCTCGCTGATTTCCCATCCTGGCAACGAGGAGGAAACCGCGCTTTTCGCGGCGATCGCGAAGCGCCTCGCCGCCGACGCGACGTTCTACTCGCGGATCAAGGCGGGCATCCGCGGCGTGACCGAGGAAACGACGACAGGCGTCAAGCGCCTGTACACGATGCACAAGGAAGGCCGGCTGGGCTTCCCGGCGATCAACGTCAACGACTCGGTGACCAAGTCGAAGTTCGACAATCTATACGGCTGTCGCGAATCGCTGGTCGACGGGATCAAGCGGGCCACGGACGTGATGGTCGCCGGCAAGGTCGCGCTGGTGGCCGGCTACGGTGACGTGGGCAAGGGCTCGGCGCAGGCGTTGCGCGCGTTGTCGGCGCAGGTGTGGGTGGCCGAGATCGACCCGATCTGCGCATTGCAGGCGGCGATGGAAGGCTACCGCGTCGTGACGATGGACTATGCGGCGGACAAGGCGGACATCTTCGTCACCGCGACCGGCAACATCGACGTCATCACGCACGAGCACATGAAGCACATGAAGAACCAGGCGATCGTGTGCAACATCGGCCACTTCGACAACGAGATCGAAGTGGCGTCGCTGAAGGCTTACCCGTGGGAGAACATCAAGCCGCAGGTCGACCACATCATCTTCCCGGATGGCAAGCGGATCATCCTGCTCGCCGAAGGCCGCCTTGTGAACCTGGGCTGCGGCACGGGGCATCCGTCCTACGTGATGAGCTCGTCGTTCGCGAACCAGGTCATGGCGCAGATCGAGTTGTGGACCGACGCGCAGACCAGCGGCAATCAATATCCGGTCGGCGTGTATGTGCTGCCGAAGCATCTCGACGAGAAGGTGGCGCGGTTGCAGCTGTCCAAGCTCAACGCGATGCTGACACCGCTGACCGACAAGCAGGCGCGGTATCTGGGCGTGCATGCGCGCGGGCCCTATAAGCCCGACAGTTATCGCTACTGATCGAGTGTCGAGCTGCGAAATGAAGCGCCGCTGAAGACTGCGGCGCTCGTCTCTCGCTGCCTGCAACGGTTGCCGGCGTCGCGGGTCCGGTCTTGCGTCTCCTGTTCACTTCGTTAGGAGGTTCCGATGCGACTGCTTCTGATCTGGCTCATCAACGCGCTGGCACTCCTTGCGCTGAAGTACATCATGCCATCCATCACGGTCGACTCGTTCGTCACTGCGCTTATCGTGGCGGTGGTACTGGGTTTGATCAACACGCTGATCCGCCCGTTGTTCGTGCTGCTGACTTTGCCGGTGACGATATTGACGCTCGGACTCTTCCTGTTCGTCATCAACGGCCTGCTGTTCTGGGCAGTAGGCTCGTTCGTCCCCGGTTTTCACGTGGCCGGATTCTGGGCCGGCGTGTTCGGCGCGATCATCTACAGCATCATCTCGTGGGCGTTGTCCGCGTTGTTGCTGCCGAAGAAGACCTGAACGGGACATACGAACGTGGCTGATCGCCCCAAACTGTACAGCGCCGAGTTCTTCCCGCCGCGGAGCGAGGAGGGCGCGGCCAAGCTGCGTGCGGCGCGGTCGCAACTCGCGCAGCTGAAGCCGGCGTTCTTTTCGGTGACCTTCGGCGCAGGCGGGTCGACTCGTGAGGGTACGCTGGCCACCGTGCTGGAAATTCGCGCCGAAGGGCTCGCTGCCGCGCCGCACATCTCGTGCGTCGGCGCGTCGCGCGCATCGCTGCGCGATGTGCTGTCACACTATCGGAGCCACGGCATCCGGCATCTCGTCGCGCTGCGCGGCGACCAGCCTTCGGGCTCGGGCGATACCGGCGATTTTCGCTATGCGAGCGAGCTCGTTGCCTTCATACGCGAGGAAACGGGCGACTGGTTCCACATCGATGTCGCGGCCTATCCGGAATATCATCCGCAGGCGCGAAGTTGCGACGACGATCTCGCGAACTTCGAACGCAAGGTCAAGGCGGGCGCCGATTCCGCGATCACGCAATACTTCTTCAACCCGGATGCGTACTGGCACTTCGTGGACGCGTGCGCGGCGCGCGGCATCACCGCGCCAATCGTTCCGGGCATCATGCCCATCATGAGCGCCAGCGGCCTGGCGCGCTTTTCTGACAGTTGCGGCGCGGAGATTCCACGCTGGATCCGGCGCAGGCTCGAGGGATTCGGCGACGATCACGCGTCGGTGCGTTCGTTCGGGCTCGACGTCGTCACCGAACTGTGCGCTGGCCTGATCGAGGACGGCGTTCCGGGTCTCCACTTCTACACGCTCAATTCCGCGGCATTGACGTCGACCATCTGGCAACGCCTGGGCATCTAGCGGGTCGGGCGTAGAATCGGCGCCATGGCCAACACGCCCGATTTCATTGCGCACGTTCTGGAGCTGATGCGTCCGGCCGGACGCGCGAGCGCGCGAGCGATGTTTGGCGGACACGGACTCTATGTCGAAGGGCTGATCGTGGGCATCGTGGTCGAGGACGTGCTCTATCTCAAGACCGATGACGACACGCGTGGCGCCTACGTCAAGCGCGCTCTCGATCCGTTCTGCTATACGACCAAGGAAGGCAAGGCCCACGCGATGAGCTACTACCGGGCGCCGGACGAGGCCGTCGAAGGACCGGATGCGATGCGCGAGTGGCTGCGCCCGGCAATGGGCGCGGCTTTGCGCAGTGCGCAGAAGAAGCCGCGCACCGCCGCACTACGTCGCGCGCGCGGCCGACCAGCGTAAAAGTCAGCTGCCTGGCCGGAACGACGTGAGTTCCAGCAGCGCGTTCTGGCTGCGATGCCGGACCGCGTTCCTGGCATCTCCCTTCTCCAGGTACTCCGCTATCTTCGATTCCCGGACCACGCCGCCGACCTTGGGCGACCACCAGATTTCGTAGTTGCATTCGGTGGCGTAGCGCCAGAACGTTTCGTCGTCGAGGCGCATGATCACGCGCATCAGGATGGCATCGAACTCTCCGGCCGGAACTTGGACCTTCACCCAGCCGCCGACCTGCGCGAATCGGCTGATCTGGCCGGCCTGCTGCGTGGTCTCGTCGAAATTGTTGAGACGCTGGTTCCAGCGGTCGCCGCCCGTGAGCGGGAACTGGAAGCGGGTCAGCGGCACCGGGTCGAAGCGGCGGGTCTCGTTATCGAACAATGCGCCCACGGAAACGATACCGGGAGACGGCCATTGCTCGGTCCGCGTGTTGTCGACGGTCGGGCCTTTCTGCGTGATGCGTACGGTGATTCCCTGCGCATTGACCGCGATGACCTCGTGCGTCTCCTCCCAGATCACCGGCGCGCGGAAGCCGTCCTGCGCGTTGTAGATCCAGCGGTCGCCGACGCGATAGAGCGGCGCGGGCGCCGGCGGGCCGGCTATGCCGCCGACGATGACGCAGCCGGGGAGCGTTGCCGCAGCCGCGGCGAGCATGAATGTTCGGCGATCCATCGACCCTTTCCCTGGGTTGCTTGGTTGGGGAACAGGACGGCGCCCTGACTATTCCGCCGCGCCGCTAGTTGTCGCCGCCGTCCGTAATGGCGCCCTTGCTCGCGGTCGACACGAGTCGCATGTATTTCGCCATGAGACCGCGTGTATAGCGCGGTTTGGGCCGCTGCCATTGCGCGCGGCGGCGGGCGATTTCCTCGTCGCTCACGTTGAGCTGCAGCAACAACCGGTGCGCGTCGATCGTGATCGAGTCGCCTTCGTGCACCAGCGCGATCGTGCCGCCCATGTAGGCCTCGGGCGCGACGTGCCCGACGACCATGCCCCATGTGCCGCCGGAAAAGCGGCCGTCGGTGATGAGGCCCACCGATTCGCCCAGCCCCTGACCGATGAGCGCCGACGTCGGCGCCAGCATCTCCTGCATGCCGGGGCCGCCCTTGGGGCCCTCGTAGCGGATGACGATGACGTCGCCGGCTACGATCTTCTTGGCCATGATCGCGGCCATCACTTCGGTCTCGGAATCGAAGACGCGCGCGGGACCGGTGATGGTTGGATTCTTGAGGCCGGTGATCTTGGCCACGCACCCTTCCGGGGAGAGGTTGCCGCGCAGAATCGCGAGGTGGCCCTGCGCATACATCGGCGCCTCCATGGGACGGATCACGTCCTGGTCGGCGCGCGGCGCGTCGGGAACGCCGGCGAGTTCCTCCGCCATCGTCCGACCGGTGATCGTCACGCAGTCGCCGTGCAACAGGCCGGCCTTCAGCAGCATCTTCAGCACCTGCGGCACACCGCCGGCGCGATGCAAATCGACGGCCACATATTTGCCGGACGGCTTCAAATCGCACAGAACCGGTACGCGCTTGCGAATGCGCTCGAAGTCGTCGATCGTCCACGCGACTTCCGCGGCCGAGGCGATGGCCAGGAAATGCAGCACGGCGTTGGTCGATCCTCCGGTGGCCATCACCAGCGAGATCGCGTTCTCGATGGACTCGCGCGTGATGATGTCGCGCGGCTTCAGGTCGTTCTTGATTGCCTCGACCAGAACTTTCGCGGACTGCGCCGCGGAGTCCGCCTTTTCCGGATCGGGCGAGGCCATCTGCGACGAACCCAGCAGGCTTACGCCCAGCGCTTCGAAGGCCGAGGACATCGTGTTCGCCGTGTACATGCCGCCGCACGCACCCACGCTCGGGCAGGCGTTCCTTTCGATGCCGTCGTAGTCCTCCTGCGACATCGTGCCGGCCGCGAAAGCGCCGACGGCCTCGAACGGCGACACGATGGTCAGCGTCTGGCCCTTCCATGTTCCCGGCTTGATCGTCCCCGCGTACACATAGATGCTGGGCACGTTCATTCGCGCCATCGCGATGACGCCGCCGGGCATGTTCTTGTCGCAGCCGCCAACGACGAGAACGCCGTCCATGCATTGCCCGTTGACCGAGGTCTCGATCGCGTCGGCGATCACCTCGCGCGAGATGAGCGAGTACTTCATGCCTTCGGTGCCCATGCCGATGCCGTCGGTCACCGTCGGCACGCCAAACACCTGCGGCATCGCGCCGGCGTCCTTGAGCGCCGCCATTGCACGATCGACCAGCGGCTGTATGCCGGCATTGCACGGATTCATCGTGCTGTGGCCGTTGGCCACGCCCACGATGGGTTTGTCGAAGTCGCCGTCGCGGAATCCCACGGCTCGCAGCATGGCGCGGTTGGGCGACCGGGCAACGCCCTGCGTGATCAGTCTGGAGCGGCGATTGAACGGCATTCGGTTATCCTCGCAACGCGGGCGCTGGAACGCACTTTGTATAATCGCTCATTCTAGCGCAGCGCCGCGAAGCACCCCACTCCCGCACACGACCTCCGCGACCCTCCGCCTAATGCTGGTTCATCCCAATTTCGACCCCGTTGCTCTGCAGCTGGGGCCCATCGCCGTGCGCTGGTACGGCCTCATGTACCTGCTCGCATTCGTGCTCTTCGTCTGGCTCGGGAAATTGCGCGCGCGCCGCAACCTGCTGACCGGCTGGCATCCCCGCGATGTCGACGACATGCTGTTCTACGGCGTGTTCGGCGTGATCCTGGGCGGCCGCCTGGGTTACGTGCTGTTCTATAAGCCGATGTACTACCTCGCGCATCCGCTGGAGATCGTCCAGGTCTGGGCGGGAGGGATGAGCTTCCACGGCGGTTTCCTCGGCGTGCTGGTCGCGCTGTGGTTTTTCGCGCGCTCGCGCAACAAGCGCTGGCTGGATGTCACCGACTTCGTGGCGCCGCTGGTGCCGCTTGGCCTGGCCGCGGGTCGCCTTGGAAATTTCATCAACGGCGAACTGGTTGGTCGCGCGACTGATGTGCCATGGGCCATGGTGTTTCCACAGGTCGACGCGGTGCCGCGCCATCCGTCGCAGCTTTATCAGTTCGGCCTGGAGGGCCTGCTGCTGTTCGCGTTGCTTTGGTGGTATGCAGAGCGGCCACGGCCGATGGGTGCGGTGTCCGGATTGTTCCTGATTGGGTACGGCAGTTTTCGCTTCATCGCCGAATACGCCCGCGAACCGGACAACTTTCTCGGCTTCCTGGCCGGGGGCCTGACCATGGGGCAGTGGTTGTCGCTGCCGATGGTGGGCGGCGGGATATTGCTGATGCTGATGGCTTACCGTCGTGCCGGCAAGGCGCAACCGACGATCATGGACAGGCTGAAATGAACGTCGGCGCGCGGGGCGATTGCGTTATCGCTGCCGCGCGTCAGTCGATGCGGCGGTAATCCGCGTCGATGGCATTGTGGCGCGCCCAGCGCGCCGCGCCCGCGGCGAGCGGTTCATGCGACCGGCCCACGTTGAGCGGAAGTGCCAGCAGCACCAGGGCGACCACGTCGCTGGCGATGCCGGGCAGCATCAGCAGCAATCCGGCGAGCACCCGGCGTCCGCTGTCGAGCAGCCCACGCAGCACGGGTTGCTCGCCATGCAGTGCCGCGACCGTTTTCATGCGGAACTCGTTGCGCTCGTTATTGAGCAGCAGCGCGCCTGCGACCAGCGATCCCCCCAGCCAGACCCAGAGCGGAATGCCGCTCCAGCGCGCGACGCGCGCCGTGAGGTAAAGGTCTGCGAGTGGGAATGCCAGTACAATCGTCAGAACGATGAAACGCATGGATCCTCCATGGCCGCGACCGCCGCTCGTTTGCCAATTCTGGTGCTGACGCATCTTCCAGACCACGCCGCCGCAATGGAACTGGCGCGGGCGCTGGTGACGGAAAGACTGGCCGCCTGCGTCAACGTTGGCGCGCCCGTGCAATCAATGTATCACTGGCAGGGACAAATCGAAACTGCACAGGAGGTTCCGGTGGCGATCAAGACCCGGTCCACGTTGTATCCGCGTGTCGAGGCGGCCATCCTGGCCAGCCACCCTTACGAACTTCCGGACATCGTGGCGGTCCCTTTGAGCGATGGATTGCGCCCCTATTTCGCCTGGCTCGATGCCGAAACCGCTGCGTAGAAAGCCAACCCGTTCGGGACCGGGTGGAATGATCGCTGTCGGGCTTTGGCTGGCGGCCGCCACCGCGTTCGCCGCGGATGCCGAGCTCCTGCCTGCTGAGCAGGCGTTCCGCTATTCGGCACGCGCGCTGGACAATCGGACCCTGGAAGCGGTGTTTGTCATCGCCGACGGCTATTACCTGTATCGGGACAAATTCAGCTTCGCGGTCGCGCCGGACGGTACTGTGCTGGGAGCCCCGGAATTGCCGGCCGGCAAGATCAAGACCGATCAGTTTTTCGGAAAGGTCGAAACCTACCGGGGGACGGTGGTCGTGAAATTGCCGCTGGCAGGAGCTGCGCCGGGTCAATCCGTGGTCCTGACGGCCGACTCGCAGGGCTGCGCCGACATCGGCGTTTGTTATCCGCCGACCCGGCAGAAGCTCACGCTGGCGTTGCCGACGGCCGGAGCGGGTCCGACGGCGCAGGTCGATGCGATTCCGCCCAAGAAGCGCTGGTTCCAGTAGGCACTGTCGCCGAGCCCGCAGACGGTGCCTGACCAAGGGTGTGAGCACACACACGCGACCGACATGACCAAGACATTCGTCCGATGGACCGCCGTGGCTGTGGTTGCCTTGGCAGCGCTTGCCGGCGGATTCTATTTTGGTCGCAGCACACCGGGCGAATCGACGGCTGCACCTTTGCTCGGATTGACGCTCCCGGATATCGACGGACGCGACCAACGGTTGGATCAATGGCGCGGCAAGGTCCTGATCGTGAATTTCTGGGCGACCTGGTGCGAGCCTTGCCGGGAAGAGATGCCGGAGTTCGTCAAGACGCAGGCGAGGTTGGGTGACAAAGGGTTGCAGTTCGTCGGCATCGCCATCGATCAGCCCGACAAGATTCGCAAATTCTCAAGCGACCTCGGCCTTAACTACCCGTCGCTGGTGGGCGGCTATGGCGCCCTGGAACTATCGAAATCGCTCGGCAATAAGTTGATGGCGCTACCATTTTCCTTGGTCGTCGATCGACAGGGCCGGGTGGTGTACACCCAACTCGGCCCATTGAAGCCCGAGAAATTGACCACAATCATCAATGAATTGCTGTGAAGACGTAGCAATTTGTCGTTAAAATCAGGTAAAATTGCATAACCTCGCGTTCCGGCAGCAGATGGGCGTGGGCAGTCCGCCGGGCAAGCCTAACCCGCCGCGTAATTGAATCGTTGATGCGCTGGGGCAATCGTTCGATCGTCTTTCTCGGTCAACGCTGGACAATTACCTGCTAACTCCGTCAAACTCCGCCCACTCCAAAATCAAAGGTCGCGCGCATGGATCTGCGTAAGTTGAAAACGCTGATCGAGCTGGTCGAGAGTTCCGGGATTGCGGAACTGGAGATACAGGAAGGCGAGGAGCGCGTGCGCATCACCCGCGCCACCGCCGCACCCGCGAACGGTCAGCCGCTCACGTTGCACACGTCGCATCACCATGCGGCGGCGGCCCCGGCCATAACACCGCCGGTCGCGGCCGGTCCGGCGGGGGAGACTGCCCCTGCGGAACCCCAAGGGCACAAGGTGAAAAGCCCGATGGTCGGCACGTTCTACCGGTCCGCAACCCCGGGATCGAAGCCATTCGTTGAAATAGGCGATGCCGTGGCGGAAGGCGCCACGCTGTGCATCATCGAGGCCATGAAGCTGATGAACGAAATCGAATCGGACAAGGCCGGCGTGATCAAGGCCATCCTGACCGAGAACGGCCAGCCAGTCGAATTCGGCCAACCCCTGTTTCTCATCGAGTGAATCGCCCGACGGCGAGGACGGCCGGCGGACGCTGCCCTCACGGGGCCGCGCGCAAAGTGTCGGGCCTGCCCGAAGCGCCCGTTTTGATCGGTCGCTGAATGGCCCTCACCAAGACCGTGCCGAAAAAAGCCTCCGACAAGCTCTTCGACAAGATCCTGATCGCCAACCGCGGCGAGATCGCGCTGCGCATTCAGCGCGCGTGTCGCGAGCTCGGCATCAAGACGGTGGTCGTCTATTCGGAGGCGGACCGCGACGCAAAATACGTGCGGTTGTCCGACGAATCGGTGTGCATCGGCCCGGCGCCCTCCGCCCAGAGTTACCTGCACGTTCCGGCGATCATCGCCGCGGCGGAGGTTACGGACGCGCAGGCCATCCATCCCGGCTACGGCTTCCTGTCGGAGAACGCCGATTTCGCCGACAAGGTCGAGAAGTCCGGATTCGTGTTCATCGGGCCGCGCCCGGACACGATCCGGCTGATGGGCGACAAAGTCAGCGCCAAAGCCGCGATGCTTAAAGCGGGCGTGCCGTGTGTGCCGGGTTCGGAAGGCGCGTTGCCGGAGGATCCCAAGGAAATCGTGCGCATGGCGCGCGCCACCGGGTATCCGGTCATCGTCAAGGCGGCGGGTGGCGGCGGCGGACGCGGCATGCGCGTCGTGCATACGGAAGCGGCGTTGCTGCCGGCGGTCGCGTTGACGCGCAACGAAGCGCAATCGGCCTTCGGCAACGCGACCGTCTACATGGAGAAGTTCCTCACCAACCCGCGCCACATCGAGATCCAGGTGCTCGCCGACGAGCACAAGAACGCCGTGTACTTGTTCGAGCGCGACTGTTCGATGCAGCGGAGGCACCAGAAGATCATCGAGGAGGCGCCTGCGCCTGGAATCAACCAGCGCGCGCTCACCCGCATCGGCGAGCGCTGCGCGGATGCCTGCCGCCGCATCGGCTATCGCGGCGCCGGCACGTTCGAATTCCTGTACGAGAACGACGAGTTCTTCTTCATCGAGATGAACACGCGCGTCCAGGTGGAGCATCCCGTGACCGAGCTCATCACCGGCATCGACATCGTGCAGCAGCAGATTTTCATCGCGGCGGGCCGCAAGCTTGCGTTCCGCCAGCGCGACGTCGTGAAGAAGGGGCACGCCATCGAGTGCCGGATCAATGCCGAGGATCCGTATACCTTCGTGCCGTCCCCGGGCCGCATCACGTCGTATCACGCACCGGGCGGTCCCGGCATCCGCGTCGACTCGCACGTCTACCAGAACTACTTCGTGCCGCCCAACTACGACTCGATGGTCGGCAAGGTGATTGCGTACGGGGACACTCGTGAACAAGCGATGGCGCGGATGCGCATCGCGCTGTCGGAGATGGTCGTCGAGGGCATCAAGACCAACATCCCGCTGCACCAGGAATTGTTGCTCGACGACAAGTTCCTGCGCGGCGGCACGTCGATCCACTTCCTGGAAGAGCGGATGGCGAAGCGGAAAGTGGCGTCGTGAGCGGGGCCGTGTGAGCGGCGAGGAGGGGCCCCGCGTGCGGGGATCCGAGCAAATGCGAATCGCGGCCGGCGGCCGACACTCGAAAGTTGATAAATGCGCCGCCGATACAGGGAGGGCGCGGTGAGGGGACAAGCGCGCCGCGGCGACCAGAGGTGAACTACATCGGAGTCCGTTTCGACGCGCCAGCCGCGGACGCCGAAGCCTGGTCGGACGCATTGCTCACCGCGGGCGCACTGTCGGTCGACATTTCCGATCCCGCCGCGGGCACTCCGGACGAAACGCCCCAGTATGGCGAGCCGGGCGAGCCGGGCGAGCCGGGAGAACACCTCTGGCCGATCTCGCGGCTCGCGGCGCTGTTCGCGCCGGACACCGACTCGTTCGCCGCGCTGCGCGCCGCTGCCGGTGTCGTCGCCATGGCGATTCCCGCGCATGAATCCTATTTCGTCGCGGAGCAGGATTGGGTGCGCGCGACGCAGGCACAATTCGGACCCATCCGGATCGCGGAGGGATTCTGGGTCGTGCCGACCTGGGCGGACGCGCCGCAGCCCGATGCGCTCAACCTGCGCCTCGACCCGGGCCTGGCGTTCGGCACGGGTTCGCATCCAACCACGTGCCTGTGCCTGGAATGGATGCAGATGCAAATCCAGCGAGGCGAATCGCTGCTCGACTATGGTTGCGGATCGGGCATCCTTGCGATCGCCGGCGCACGCCTGGGCGCCGGCCGCGTGGTGGGGACGGACGTCGATCCTCAGGCGATTCGCGCAAGCGAGGACAATGCGCGCGCCAACGACGTCGCGGCGACATTCGTACTCCCCGACGCCCTCGACGCCGGCACGTTCGACATCGTCGTCGCGAATATCCTTGCCAACCCGCTCACACTTCTCGCGCCCGCGCTGGCGCTTCGCGTGCGCCTCGGCGGACGCATTGCGCTTTCGGGAATTCTCGAGCCGCAGGCGGCGTCGGTCGCCGCGGCGTATACGCGCTGGTTTAATATCGGCCCCTGGAACACCCGCGACGGATGGGTATTGCTTGCCGGAGAACGGGTCGCGCAGGCGGGCCCGGCACATGCGTGAATGGGAGCAGTCGCGATGAATCGCAGTGATGCGCGATGGGGGAATGCGGGTCCGGAACTAGGTATCGTCGGGCGGCCGGACCGGCGCAAATCATGACCGAAGAACTCTACACGCGCTGTCCGGGTTGCAAGACCATCTTTCGCGTCACGGAGCCGCAGCTCGCATTGCGCGACGGCCAGGTTCGCTGTGGTCACTGCCGCACCGTGTTCAACGGTCGCGAGCAGCTGATATCGCTTGCCCCGCCGGTGGGCGGCGAGCCCGAATACGACGAACTGGCGCAGGGTCCGCCCACGGTCACGCTGCGTAGCGCGCGGTCCCTGGACCCGCCACCGCCGCCGGAGCCGGAGCCGGCTACGGCCGAGGCGAAGACCGAAACGGAACGCGACACGGAGCCCGAGCCCGACTCGGAGGAGCCGGAAGTCGATTACGAAAACCGGTTCGCCTGGGACAAGAGAAAGCCCAGGCGCTCACGGTCGGGACTCTATGCAGCGCTGGTGCCGATACTCGTTTTGGCGCTGGTCCTGCAGTCGGTGTTTCACTTTCGCGATGCCATCGCCGCGAACTGGCCGGGCGCCAGGCCCGTTCTGACCAAGGCCTGTTCGATCGCCGGTTGCGCGATCCGGCCGCTCAACGATGTCGATGCGCTGACCATCGACGGCTCCGAACTGCAGGCCGACCCGGCGCATCAGGGCTTGCTGATCCTGACTGCGACATTGCGCAACCGCGCGCGCTACGCCATCGCATTTCCGCATCTGGCGCTGTCGCTCACGGGTGTACAGGAATCCAGCGGCATGGTCCCTACCGTTGCGCGGCGTGTGCTTGCGCCGACCGACTACACGGGCGGGACGATCGACCTGGCCGCCGGAATGCCGGCGAACCGCGAGATGCAGGTCAAGGTCTTCATCGACGCCAGTTCGACCACGCAGGAAGGCTATCTGCTCTACGCGTTCTATCCCTGAACCGTCCCTCGCCGTAGAATGCTGCAATGCGAAGCCCATGCCTGCGACAACGCATTCGATGCGCACCAATAACGATCAAAGAGGCTGACACAGCGCATCGTATTGGTGCAAAATAGTCGGTATAGGTGTCTGCGTCAACGGGAATCCGTCTGAAAACCGCAGGTTGCACTGCGGCGACTCATGGCATGGTTCTCGCTAAATGTGCTGCTGGCTCGCATCGTATCCTCTCTCATTCGTTAAACGCATCAGGAGATTTGCATGGCAACACCCGCCGACGTGCTGAAAATGATCAAGGACAAGGAGGTCAAGTTCGTCGATCTCCGCTTCACCGACACCCGCGGCAAGGAACAGCACGTCTCGGTCCCGGCCAGGCAGTTCACCAACGACAAGTTTGAGTCCGGCCATGCGTTCGACGGATCGTCGATCGCCGGCTGGAAAGGCATCCAGGCGTCCGACATGCTGCTGATGCCGGACCCGAGCACCGCCAACATCGACCCGTTCATGGACGAGACGACGTTGCTCATTACCTGCGACGTGGTCGAGCCATCGGACGGCAAGGGCTACGAACGCGACCCGCGCTCCCTCGCCAAGCGCGCCGAAGCCTACCTCAAGTCCACCGGCATAGGCGACACCGCCTACTTCGGCCCCGAACCCGAATTCTTCATCTTCGACTCGGTCGAGTGGTCGGTCGACATGTCGGGCAGCTACTGCAAGATTTTCTCGAGCGAAGCGTCATGGTCGTCCGGCGACAAGTTCGAGGGCGGCAACATGGGGCACCGTCCTTCCGTCAAGGGCGGCTATTTTCCCGTGCCGCCGGTCGACCAGTTGCAAGACATCCGCTCCGCAATGTGCATGGCGATGGAGCAGATGGGCGTCGAAGTCGAGGTCCATCACCACGAAGTCGCCAACGCCGGCCAGTGCGAAATCGGCACCAAGTTCGAGACGCTGGTGAAGCGCGCCGACTGGCTGCAGATCCTGAAGTACTGCGTGCACAACACCGCACACGCCTACGGCAAGACGGCGACGTTCATGCCGAAGCCCATCGTCGGCGACAACGGCTCGGGCATGCACGTTCACCAGTCGATCTGGAAGGACGGCAAGAACATGTTCGCGGGCGACGGCTACGCGGGACTGTCTGAATTGGCCCTCTTTTATATCGGCGGCGTCATCAAGCACGCGAAGTCGCTCAATGCGATCACCAATCCCGGCACCAACTCGTACAAGCGGCTGGTCCCGGGTTTCGAGGCGCCGATCAACCTCGCGTATTCCGCGCGCAACCGCTCGGCCGCGATCCGCATCCCGTACGTTTCCAATCCGAAGGGCCGCCGCATCGAGGTCCGCTTCCCGGATCCGACCGCGAATCCGTATCTCGCGTTCTCGGCGATGATGATGGCTGGCCTGGACGGCATCCAGAACAAGATTCATCCGGGCGACCCGATGGACAAGAACCTGTACGACCTCGAGCCCGAGGAAGCCGCGAAGGTGCCGCACCCGTGCGCGTCGCTCGATGAAGCGCTCGATCACCTGGATCGCGACCGCGAATTCCTGATTCGCGGCGGCGTGTTCACCAACGACATGCTCGACGGCTACATCGCGTTGAAGATGGAAGAAGTGACCCGGTTCCGGATGACGACGCACCCCGTCGAATACGACATGTACTACAGCCTCTAGGCGACGTCAGCGCCTGGTCCGGCGCGAACGTTAAAGGCAGTGCGAGGGGCGGGCGCCGTATCCCGCCCCTTTTGCTTCCCGTTCGCGATAGGTACACTCGGGCGCTATGCACAGAAATGAAGCCCATGTCGGAAAACAGTGCGCGTATGCACTTGCCTGGTGCCTCCTCCTCGGTTTTTCCGCAGGAGCGATGGCGCAGGGATCGGTATGCAAGTACATGGACGCGCAGGGCAACATCGTGTTCTCCAACCTTCCGCCGGACAAGGGAATGCGCAAGATTTCCTGCATGTCCGGCGAGGAAGTGCCCAAGCGCTCGGGCAGCACCGCGGCCAGCGGGGTCAAGGCCACGCCGACCCCGGGCGATTTTCCGCGCGTCGATTCGGGCACGCAAAAGGGCCGTGACGACGTGCGCCGGAAGGTCCTGGGCGAGGAGCTCGCCACAGAGGAGCAAATGTTGGCCGAGTCACGCGCGGCGTATGCCAACGGCGCTCCCGTCCCTCTTCCGGAAGAGTCGGCCAACGCCGAGAAGTATCGCGAACGCATCGCACGTTATCGGCAGGCCGTGCAACTGCACGAGCGCAACATCGAGGCGCTCAAGAAGGAACTCGGCAACACGAAGTAGCGCCGAAGGGCCTCGGCCTCCTTGGGTCTGCGAAACCAATCGTTGCCGCGAGTGTCGGCCTCGTGTGCCGACTCGCATTTGCCGTCGATCCCCGCTTCGCGGGGCCCCTCGCCGGCTGCTCGCGTCGCTGCACCTCCGCGTGAATTGCTCCCGCGCCGGGGGCAGCGAACGCAGTGAGCGTGGGGGTCGTTCCTCCGGCGCGGAATTTGCTAATCCAGCAGGGCTGCGTGGTGAACGCGAACTGCATCCGCGCGCTGCGTTGCCATGAAGCTGCGCTTCTTCCCGCTGTCCGCCGCGGCGGCGCCCCCGGCGTTTTCCGGACTGGAGCTCCTGGCAACCGCCGTGCTGCTGATGCGCAACGACGGACGCGTGAGCTATGCCAATCCCGCGGCAGAGAACCTGTTCGAGCTGTCGCGGCCGAAGCTCGTCGGACACACGCCGAGCGAACTGTTCGGCGAATGTCCGGCGTTGCTGGCGGCGATCGGCAAGGCCGTGTTGCGCGGCGCCTCATATACCGAGCAGGAGCTTGAGCTCGGCGTCAGCGGAAAGTCGAAACTGCATCTCACCTGCACCGTTTCACCGGTGGATTCGAGTGAAGGCGCGCTACTGCTCGAATTCCGCCACATCGACCAGCAACTCAAGATCGCGCGCGAAGAGCGGCTGCAGGAACAGCAGCAGGCCAATCGCGACCTCATCCGCAGCCTGGCGCACGAGATCAAGAATCCGCTGGGAGGCATACGCGGCGCCGCGCAACTGCTCGAAGGCGAGCTCGACCGCCCGCACCTGATCGAATACACGCAGGTGATCATCGGCGAGTCGGACCGGCTTCAGGCGTTGCTGAACCGTCTGCTGACGCCGCACCGGCTGCCCGCGTATCGGCGCACGAACATCCATGAAATCCTCGTGCGAGTGCGCAGCGTGGTGCAGGCCGAGTTTCCATCGATCGACGTGGCTTCCGATTTCGACATCAGCCTGCCCGAGTTCGACGCCGATCCGGAACAACTGACGCAGGTCGTGCTCAACATCGCGCGCAACGCCGCGCAGGCGCTGTCCGCGGCGACGCCGAACCCCGAGATTCGCCTCAGCACACGCGTGGCGCGCGGCGTGACGCTTTCCAAGAAGCGCTATCGCCTCGCGCTAGCCGTGTCGGTCGAGGACAACGGCCCCGGCATCCCGACGGACATCCGGGACCGCATTTTCTATCCGCTGGTGTCCGGCCGCGAAGGCGGCACCGGACTCGGGCTCACGATCGCGCAGACATTCGTCACGCAGCACAGCGGCACGATCGAATGGGAAAGTGCGCCGGGGCACACCGTTTTCACCATCCTGTTGCCGCTGGAAATGACACGGCCTTTGCATAGGGAATAGCCACGCGATGCACGCCTACGACTATGATGCGCCGCGCCCCGACGGTTTGAAGGACGTCTGGATCGTCGACGACGACCGCTCGATACGCTGGGTCCTGGAAAAGGCGCTCGCGCGCGAAGGCATTCCGTTCAAGACCTTTGCCACCGCGTACGAGGTGCTGCAGGCGCTGGGCACCAGCCAGCCGCAGGTCCTGGTGTCCGACATCCGCATGCCGGGAGAATCGGGGCTGGTGCTGCTCAACAAGGTGAAGGAGCGCTATCCGCAGATTCCGATCATCATCATGACCGCGTACTCGGACCTGGACAGCGCCGTCGCCGCATTTCAGGGCGGCGCGTTCGAATACCTGCCCAAGCCTTTCGACATCGACCACGCGCTGGCGCTGATCCGGCGCGCGACGAATGAAACGCCGATCGCGGCGGCGGCTCCGGCAGCGACGTCGGAGGCGCCCGAGATCCTGGGCCAGGCGCCGGCGATGCAGGAGGTGTTTCGTGCCATCGGACGCTTGTCGCAATCGAACGCAACGGTGCTCATCACCGGGGAGTCCGGTACCGGCAAGGAACTCGTCGCGCGTGCGCTGCACAGGCACAGTCCGCGCGCGGCGGGTCCTTTCGTCGCCATCAACACGGCGGCCATTCCCAAGGACTTGCTCGAGTCGGAGTTGTTCGGGCATGAGCGGGGATCTTTCACGGGGGCGCAGGCGCTGCGCCGCGGCCGTTTCGAGCAGGCGGACGGCGGCACGCTGTTCCTAGACGAGATCGGCGACATGCCGCCCGACCTGCAAGTGCGGCTGCTGCGGGTGCTGGCCGACGGCGAGTATTACCGCGTGGGCGGGCATTCGCCGCTCAAATCGAACGTGCGCATCATCGCGGCCACGCACCAGAACCTGGAGGAGCGAGTACGGCTGGGCATGTTCCGCGAAGACCTCATGCACCGCCTCAACGTCGTGCGCCTTCGCCTGCCGCCGCTGCGCGAGCGCCCGGACGACCTTCCGCCGTTGGCGCGGCACTTCCTGCAGAAGAGCGCGCGCGAGCTGGCGGTCGAGCCGAAGGCGCTGTCGTCGGAGGCGTTGCGTGCGCTGGCCGGGTTTGCATTCCCGGGCAACGTCCGGCAGCTGGAGAACATCTGCCACTGGCTCACCGTGATGGCGCCGGGCCAGCGCGTCGACGTGGCCGACCTGCCACCCGAAGTCCGCGAGCAGCCGAAGAGCGCAGACGTTGTCGGCGACACCGGCTGGCAGCAGTCGCTCGATCGCGAACTCGCGCAGGCGCTGGGGCGAGGCGAACGCAATGTCGGAGATCGGCTGGAACAGGAATTCGAACGAACGCTGATCCGGCGCGCGCTGACGCATACCGGGGGCCACCGCATGGAGGCCGCGGCGTGGCTGGGCTGGGGCCGCAACACGTTGACACGCAAGATCCAGGAACTCGGCCTCGAGGCGGAATTGCGCAAGGGCGAGCGCGGCGACGCTGGCGGCTGACGGGCCGTTAGCGCCCTGGAACGGTCATCGGCATCATGCCCGGCGCGTGCAACGTGCGTTCCACCATTTCCTCGATGACGACGTCCGGTTTCTCGCGTTCGATCAGCGCCGGGTCGAAACCGCGGCTGCTCACGAACACGACACGCGAGAAATTCTCCGCCAGCAACGGGATCAGCGAGAAAGCCATCGAGTCGCGATAGACGACGGCGCGCGGCAGACCCGGGCGGTCGCAGATGAAGGTTTCGCTGCCGGGCGCTGCGGGATTTTCGACGTGGCGCGCGCAGCGATTCGCGCCGTCCGCGATGACCTTTCCAAACGGCGCGACATCGTCTTCGCGGAAGCGGCCAGGCAGGCCGAGCATGTCGATCAAGTCGCCGCTGTAGAAGTCGACGCCAGGAACATGCGCGGGCCTCGGCGCGCGCGCGATCGCTGGCAATCGGCCGGCAGGCAAGGCGCGCTGCACCTCGCCCATGATCGCCTCGTAACCTGCGATGACACCCAGGTAGTTCCAGTGCGAATCCGTCTTGTAGTAGACGCGTTCCCGCGTCTTCGCTTCGCGCAGCGCCGGGCGCAGGTCGAGCAACGCGATGCCGGATCCGCTTGCCGCGGCGACGAGGCGATCGTGCGGTGACGGCTGCATCGGCGGGCCGACCCACGCGGGAAGAAACTCCGGGTAGATCGTGAATTTCTCTGGGACGACCGCGACAACATAGGCGATGCTCCGCTCGGCCAGCCAATCGCGCCGGCGAATGAGTTCCGCGATGCTGGCGTCGACATAGGACTGGGGAAACGCAGCGACGCCGCGATAGTGGCGGTCGAGCGAGAGTCCGTCCTCGCCCAGCCAGTAGTACCAGCCGCCGCTGCCATGCATGACCGTCGCCAGCGCCGATACGCCGAACAATTCCAGCAGCGTTGCATGGTGCCAGCGTATCAACCGGTCGCGTCCGCCGAAACGATCGGCAAAAGCGCTCTCGAAAGCCGGTGGGAACGTCGCCGACAGCGCGAATGGCGGCCACGGCGCCATCGGCCGCTTCTCGAACAGCGTCGTGGTTCGCGACCACGTGAACGCCAACGACACGAGCGGCAGCGCAAGCGCCAGCGCGAACAATATTGCGACGACGCGATCGCGCGCCAAATGCAACCCCGGCGCGGGCGGCGGTACCGGAGGCAACGACAGGGAATCGCGGATCGCGGGCATCAGAAGCGGAAGTAGATGAACGGATTGTAGGTTCCCGCGGCGAGGAACGCACCCGCCACGACGCCGACGCAGGTGGGCCAGGCGACATCGGCGGCAAGCACGCCGGTGGCAGCCGGTCCCGGTGTCGCCACCACGCCATCGCGCCACGCGCCGATGCGCCGCGCGAGCGGAGTCGCGAACAGCGTGGCGAGCGCCAGTGTGCACATGACCTGGGGATCCAGGTATTGAGCGACCGAATGGCGCGAGGCCGGCCCGGTGGCGAATCCGGCCAGCGCCTGGAAATAGTCGGCGGCATGCGCCAGCGTGTCGCAGCGGAACAGCACCCAGCCGCCCATCACGGCGAGCAGAGCGTAGGTGTGGGATCCGAGGCGGGCAATGGGCCCCGCGCCCCGCAGCAGCCGGTCGATGCCGGCGCGCTCGGCAACGAGGAACAGCCCGTGCCAGGCACCCCAGAGCACGAATGGCCAGCTCGCGCCGTGCCACAGCCCGCAGAGCAGGAACACGACGACGAGGTTCGCGTAGGCGCGGCGCTCGCCGCGCTGGTTGCCGCCGAGCGGGATGTACAGATAGTCGCGGAACCAGTTCGACAGCGAGATGTGCCAGCGCCGCCAGAACTCGCGGATGCTGCGTGCGATGTACGGATAGTTGAAGTTCTCGAGGATGCGGAAGCCGAACATGCGCATGAGCCCGATCGCCATGTCGGAGTAGCCGGAGAAGTCGAAGTAGATCTGCAGCGTGTAGCAGGCGAGGCCGAGCCAGGCGAGCGGCGCTGTCAATTCACTGGCCGGAAGGCCGAAAATGGAATCCGCTGTGCGGCCGAGCGTGTTGGCGATCAGCACCTTCTTGCCCAGGCCCAACACGAAGCGGCGCACGCCGTAGGCGAAGTCTGCGATGCGCTGTTCGCGGCTGCCGAGCTGCGCCGCGATATCGCGCCAGCGGATGATCGGCCCGGCGATCAGTTGCGGGAACAGCACGATGTACAGCGCGAAACGGGAAACGCTGCGCTCGGCGTCGGCGTTGCGCTTGTACACGTCGACGACATACGAGATGGCGTGGAAAGTGAAGAACGAAATGCCGAGCGGCAGCGGAATAGCCGCAACGGCAAGCGGCCAGACAGGAAACACCGGCGCCAGCACCGGCGCCAATGCATTGACGTTGGCGACGGCGAAGTTGGCGTACTTGAACAGGGCCAGCGCCGCGAGATTGCCGGCCACCGCCGCGGCGAGCCAGCCGCGGCGGCGCCGCGGGTCGTTCGATGTTCCGATGGCACGGCCCATGGTCCAGTTGAAAGCGACGGAGCCCACGATGAGCGGCAGGTACCGCGCCTCGCCCCACGCGTAGAACGCCAGGCTCGCGACGAGCAGCACGCCGTTGCGCCATGTGCGCGGAAATGCGAAGTACGCCGCCAGAGTCAGCGGCAGAAACATGAACAGGAAGATGGGTGAAGCGAAGACCATTACGCGGCGGCTTGGACCGCCGCGCGCTCACGCATCGCGCAACTCCACGAGCACCGGCGCGTGGTCCGACGGCTTCTCGCCCTTGCGCTCGTTGCGATCGATGCGGCTCGACGTGCACCGCGCGGCCAGCGGAGCCGACAACAGGATGTGGTCGATGCGCAGGCCGCGATTCTTGGGAAAGGCGAGCATCCGGTAGTCCCACCAGCTGAACGTCGCCGGCGGCTGCTCGAACAGGCGGAAGCTGTCCTTGAGACCGGCGGCAAGGAATTCGCCGAACGCTGCGCGCTCGGGCCCGGTGCACAGCACCTGACCGGCCCACAGCGCCGGATCGTGCACGTCTCGATCCTCCGGCGCGACATTGAAGTCGCCCAGTACCGCGACATTGGCGTGTCGCGACAATTCATCGCGCACGAAGGCGGCCGCGGCAGCGCACCAGTCGAGCTTGTAGCGATACTTGTCGGAGTCGACCGATTGGCCGTTCGGCACGTAGACGTCGACGACGCGAATGCCGGCGATGGTCGCGGCGAGCACGCGCTTCTGAGTGTCCTCGAGGCCGGGGATGCCGGCGGCGACATCGGTCACCGCGAGTCCATCGCGCGCAAGTATGGCTACGCCGTTATAGGTCTTCTGCCCGGTGAAATGCGCGGTGTAGCCCGCAGCGGCGATGTCGACGACGGGGAATTTATGGTCCTCGAGCTTGGTTTCCTGCAGGCAGACGACGTCGGGCTTGTTCGTGGCGAGCCACGCCAGCAGGCGCGGCAGTCGGACGTTGAGCGAATTGACATTCCAGGCGGCGAGAATCATCGGGCATTCCGGGCGAGCGGGTTGGTCCGCATTATCGCCGAGCGGAGCACGCGGGTGCGCCGCAGAATGGCCGGGTCAGATCCGTCAGGCGTTCAGCATTGCGCGATCGGCAGGCGGGTGCCCGCCGATGGCATGGACTCAATTCAAGGAAAACGCTGTCAAGCCGGCCAGGAACCTATTTTGGATAGTCCCCGCCGCGAACGGGCGCGCCTACCGCGCGCGTGCCCTCCTGTACCGGCGGCGGCGTCGCATCCGTGACCCGGCCAACCGGCGCTGCTTTGCGCGGCGGCTGCGTCTTGGGATAGCCCGCCTCGTCCAGCATGGCTTGCCAGCGGGCTTCGTTGTAGCCCTTGGCGACCTGCTTGTCGCCGACCGTCAGCACGGGGGCGACGCCTTCGCTGGCCACTGCCTGCAGGCGCGTCTGGCCCTCCGGTACGCCGACGTCGACGATCGTGAACGGCACGCCGCGTTTGTTGAGCAGCGCTTCCGCGTTTTGGCACACCTCGCCGCACTGGAACGTGTACAGGGTCACGGGATAACGCTCGGCGGCGAGCGCGGCCGCGTATCCCGGCTCGCTGGTGGAGATGAAATTGGCACCCAGCTTCTTGGTCTGCAGGTTCTTGACGGCGGCGGTGGGGGGGCGATCCGAGTAAACGACCCGGCCATCGGCGTCCGTGTATCGGTACACCTGGGCTTGAGCGAACGCGCCGCCCGCCAGGGTGATGGCCGCAATCCCTAGTGCGATCCGGCAGGTGAGCGTAGCCATGGAGCCTCCTTCATGATGACACTGTCATTCCATTATGACGCAGAAAGGCGTCGAGTTGGGGCGGACGGCCCCGGAAGGCGACGAACGACTCCATGGCCGGCCGACTGCCGCCGCGGGCCAGGATTTCGTCCAGGAACCGGGCGCCGACGGACGGCGACAGCACACCGGACTCTTCGAACAGGCTGTAAGCGTCGGCGGCAAGGACTTCGGCCCACTTGTAGCTGTAATAGCCGGCCGCGTAGCCGCCGGCGAAGATGTGGCTGAAACTGAGCAGGAGGCGGTCGTGGGCGGCCCGGGGCACTACCGCGACCTCCCGTTGCACCGCCTCGAGCAACGCCTGGGGTGATGGCCATGGCGTGCGCGCGACCGGGTCGAATTCGGCGTGCAACAGCATGTCGAAAAGCCCCGCTTCGAGCTGGCGGACCGTTGCCATGCCGCTCTGAAAATTCTTTGCCGCAAGCATCTTGTCGAACAGGGAGCGGGGCAGCGGCAGTCCCGTCTCGACATGGCGGGTCATGTGAGAGAGCACCTCCCACTCCCAGCAGAAATTCTCCATGAACTGGGACGGCAGCTCGACGGCGTCCCATTCCACGCCCTGGATTCCGGAAACGCCAGCGGTATCCACACGCGTCAGCAGCAGGTGCAGGCCGTGACCGAATTCGTGGAAGAGGGTGATGACTTCGTCGTGCGTGAAGGTTGCGGGGCGGCCACCGACCGGTGGCGACAGGTTGCAGGTCATGTAGGCGACGGGATGCTGCACCGAGGTCCCGCTGCGGCGGCGGTTGATGGCGTCGTCCATCCATGCGCCATCCTGCTTGTTCTCGCGCGCATGAAGGTCGAGGTAGAACTGGCCGACCAATGCGCCCCGGCCGCCGGTGATTTCGAAGAACCGCACCGACGGATGCCATTTCGGCGCGCTGGATTCGCGTATGTGCACGCCGTAGATCGTCTCGGTGACGCGGAACAGACCAGCGAGAACCTGGTCTTCGGGAAAGTACTGGCGCACGTCCTGTTCGGAGAAGGCGAACCGGTCCGCCTTGAGTTTTTCCGATGCGAAGGCCAGATCCCAGGCGGCCAGTTCGGCTAGCCCGAGATCGCTGCGCGCAAAGGCCACGAGCTCGGCGTAGTCGCGTTGCGCGAACGGCCTGGCCCTGGAGCTCAGATCGCGCAGGAACGCCGCCACTTCGGCCGCGGTCTGCGCCATCTTCGGAACCAGCGAAACCTCGGCGTAATTGGCATATCCCAGAAGCCGCGCTTCTTCGCGGCGCAACACGAGAATGCGCTCGATGACGGGGCCGTTGTTCCACTCGGGGTTCGCGCCGAGTTCGGATCCCAGCGTGACGTAGCCCTCATGCAAGCGCCGCCGCAATGCGCGATTCTGTGCGTATTGCATCACCGGCAGGTAGCACGGCATGCGCAGCGTGAGTTTCCAGCCTGGCTCGCCGTCCGCATCGGCCGCCTCGCGCGCCGCGGACATGACATCGGCCGGAATGCCGACCAGGTCCTCTTCGCGGGTAACGAACAGCGACCAGGCATTGGTCGCGTCCAGCACGTTCTCCTCGAACCGCGTCGACAGGTCCGCCATCTCCTCGTTCAGCGCCTTGAGCCGCGTTTTGGCCACATCGGCCAACTCCGCGCCGCCAAGCTTGAAATCGCGCAATTCGTTGTCGATCAGCCTTTGTTGCGAGGCGTCGAGCATGGCGAAGGACGGTCCCTCGCGCAGCGCGCGATAGCGCGCATACAGCCGCAGGTCCTGCGCCATGTCGGTGTAGAAATCCACGAGCTTCGGCTGGTTGGCGTTGTAAGCACCGCGCAGCTCCGGCGTATTCACCACGGCGTTGAGGTAAGCGACGGTTCCCCACGCGCGACCCAGGTGGTCGAACGCTTCCGTGACGGGTTCCACCACCGATTCCCACGTTGCGGGACTAGGATCCGTTGCCACGCGCTCGACCGACGCGCGTGCTTGCGTGATCAGCGCGTCGACGGCGGGCGTGACGTGGTCCGCGCGAATCGCGTCGAAGCGGGGCAGGGCGTGGAAGTCGAGCAACGGATTGGCGATTGCATCCATCAACGTCTCCTTGTGCGGGAACGCGGCGTCAGCGCCGCGGGTCCGACAGTCGCCGGTCGAGCGATTCCAGATCGGAAGGCGTTCCCACATTCTCCCACGGGCCGTCGAAGCGCTCGCCGGACACCCATCCGCGCGCGATCCAATCGCGATACAGGGGCAAAAGTTTGAGCTTCACGCCGCGTGGAAGTTCGCGGAACAACGCCGTGTCGTAGAGCCCGATATTGCCGAACGTCAACTTGCCCGCGCCGTCGAGCTCGATGCGATCGCCTTTGAGCACGAAATCCCCGTCCGGATGGAAGTCGGGATTGGGCACCATCACGAGATGGACGCGCGGTGGCTGCGGGTCCCTTGCCATGACGTCGGCGCGAGCTGCGAGTGCAGCGTAGTCGAACTGCGTCCATACATCGCCGGAGACGATCAGTGCAGGGCCGGGCGGCAGAAGCGGCAGCGCCGTAGCGATGCCGCCGGCGCTTTCCAGCGGATGGGGTTCCAGCGACCACCGGATGCGCACGCCGAACGCATCGCCGTCACCAAGCACCGCGACCAGCTGTGGCGCGAGCCACGCGGCGTTGATGACGATGTCGCGGAAACCGGCGCGCGCCAGCGCTTCGATCTGCCAGACGATGAGCGGCCGGCCGCCCGCCGGCAGCAGTGTCTTGGGCATCGCGTCCGACAGCGGCCGCATGCGGTCGCCGCGCCCGGCGGCCAGAATCATCGCGCCGTACATCAGAATGTATAGCCGACGGCGGGCGCGCGCTTCTCGACGCGGTCCAGCAGCCGCGCCAAGGGCGCCAATTCGCGATACCTCTCCGCGACGGGCCGGACATAGGCAAGGAAGCGGGGCGTGTCCTCGACATAGCCTGCCTTGCCGTCACGATGACGGATACGCGCAAAGATGCCGAGCACCTTCAGATGACGTTGCAGCCCCATCCATTCGCAGTCGCGATGGAATTCCGCAAAGTCGGTGGTGACCGGTAGGCCGGCACGCCGCGCCTTTTCCCAATAGCGGATGGTCCAGTCGAGGACGCGTTCGTCCGGCCAACTCACGAACGCATCGCGAAACAGCGATGCGATGTCGTACGTGATCGGACCGGACACGGCGTCCTGAAAATCCAGCACGCCCGGATTCGGCGCGGACACCATCAGGTTACGCGGCATGTAGTCGCGATGAACAAACACGACCGGCTGCGCGAGATTGGAGTCGATGATGGTCCGGAAGATCCCGTCGAGCGCGACGCGTTCGTCCTGCGAAAGTTGCTGCCCCAAGTGGCGTCCGACGTACCATTCAGGGAACAATTCCAGTTCGCGCCGCAGCAGCGCTTCGTCATAGGGCGGAAGCACGCCCGGACGGGTCGCGAGCTGCCACCGCAGCAACGTGTCGACCGCGTCCTGAAACAAGTCATTCGCGTTGTCCGCGTCGAGCGCGCGCAGGTACGTGGTTGGCCCGAGGTCGGTCAATAGAAGAAAACCGCGCTCGATGTCCTGCGCCACGATCTTCGGCGCATGCACTCCCGCCTCATGCATCAGTCCTGCGACATGCACGAATGGCCGGCAGTCTTCGCGCGGGGGCGGCGCGTCCATCGCGATCAGTGTTTGCGCTCCGGGCGCCAACGCATGCGCCGCCCCCAATGTCACGCGGAAATAGCGGCGAAAGCTTGCGTCCTCGGACGCGGGCGCCAGCGTGAACGCCGCCGACTGCAGCACTTTGGCCAGCCACTCTGCGAGGAGGCGGAAGCGCGGGTCGGCGTCGGGAGGATTCATCGAATGAAGTGGGCCTGGGCTGCGGACGCCGGAAAAGCCGGTGCGGAATTCCAACGCGCCAGCGTTCCTGGGGACACCGACACATCGGGCTTGGCACAAGTGTCGGGCTAGAATGCTTCATTTTAGCAAACTGGTTGTGGCTGCATTCATGAGATCCCGCTCCTTTTCGCTGTCCCTGCTGATCGCGTCCATCGGCGCGACGTTCGCGACGGCAACGAGCGCGGCGGAGGGCGAACTGCCGGATCCCCAGCTGAAGCTTTCGCGCGAGATCGAGAGTCCGGTGAAACGCGCAGCGCCGGCGTCGCCAGCACCGGCGACTCCCGCCGTGGCGCCAGGCCCGGCGCAGCTGACGCCACTGCCAGGCGTCAAGATCGCCGCGCCCTCGCAACGCGCACCCGGCGCACCGCGAGCGAAGGGCGACGACGATGACCGCGGTGCCATCTTCCTTCGCGCCGACCGGGTCGACGGCGAGGCGAGCGAGAGAGTGGAGGCCTCGGGCAAGGTCGAGCTGCGCGCGCGGCGCGAGACGGTGCTGGCGGACTGGCTGCAGTACGACTTGATCGAGGACGAGATCTGGGGCAAAGGCAACGTCACGCTGCGCCGCGGCATCGACACGATCTCCGGTCCGGAAATGAAATTCCAGCGCGATACCGAGACTGGCTATTTCAAATCGCCGCGTTATTCCATCGGCGAGTCAGGCGCCCATGGAGAAGCCACCGAGATCCGGTTTCTGGGTCCCGACAATTTCGAGGCCAGTTCCGCGAGCTACACGACGTGCGTCGCGCCGAACCACGATTGGTATCTCATCGGCGACGAAATCGAGGTCGACCGCTTGCGCTCGGTCGGCACCGCGCACAGCGCCCGCGTGTTCTTTCTCGACACGCCGGTGCTGGCGACGCCGTGGCTGGAGTTTCCACTGACCAACGAGCGCAAGTCCGGATTCCTGACGCCCATCGCCGGCTCATCGCAGATCCGCGGCTTCGAATTCGCCACGCCCTACTATTTCAACCTTGCGCCCAATTACGACGCGACATTCACGCCGCGGGTGATGACCAAGCGCGGCTTGATGCTTGGCGGCGAAGGCCGCTACCTGTTCGAGCCTTCCGTGGGGCAGATCATCGCGGAAATCCTCCCCTACGACCGTGTCGCGGACACATCCCGCTGGGCATTCTCGTGGAAGCACAACCAGCAGTTCGAGCCATGGCTCAATGGCTATTTCAACTACAACCGCGTATCGGACTCGACTTACTTCGCCGACTTCTCCGACCGCATCGCGGTGACGTCGCAGAAGACGCTGCCACAGGAGGCCGGTCTCAACGCCAACTACGGTCCGTTCGGCGCGTCGGTGGTGGTGCAGTCTTTCCAGACGCTGCAGGACCCCGCGGCACCCGTGACGCCGCCATACAACATGCTGCCGCAGATCAAGGGCACGATGGACGAGACCGACTGGGCCGGCCTCACGTGGAGCGGAAGCGCGCAATACACGCATTTCGCGCAATCTTCGCTCGTCCCCACCGGCGATCGCGCCGTCCTGTATCCGTCCGTGCGCTGGATCCGGCAAGGCAGCTACTGGTTCATCAATGCCCACGCCGCGGTCCAGCTCTGGCAATACGATCTCAACCAGGTCACGGCGAGCGTGCCGTCGCCGCGGCCGAGCGCCGTGGTGCCCATTACCAGCGTCGACGCGGGCCTGTATTTCGAGCGCGACTGGTCCGCCTTCGGAACCTCCTTCGTGCAGACGCTGGAGCCGCGCGCGATGTACACGTACATCCCGTTCCGGCAGCAAAGCCAGCTGCCCGTGTTCGACACGGTGCAGGACGATTTCAACTTCGCGCAGCTATTCATCGAGAACCGGTTCATCGGGTACGACCGCGTCGGTGATGCGAATCAGCTCTCTCTCGCCGTGACGTCGCGGCTGCTCGATCCGGAGACCGGCGCCGAGCGGCTGCGCGTCGGCATCGGGCAACTCTTCTATTTCTACGACCAGCAGGTCACGCTGGGCCAGCCGCCGCAGAAGGCCGGATCCTCGGACTTCCTGCTGGGCGTCGAGGGGCGCCTTTCGGACACCTGGGCGTTGAACGGGCTCATGCAATACAACTTCGGCAGCAGCGATTTCGACCGCTTCAATGCGGGCGTCCGCTACACGCCGGGCGGGGGGAAGGCCCTGTCGCTCGTTTACCGCTACTCGAAGGAACTCGTCGACCAGACCGGAGGTCAATCGGAGCTGAACCAGACGTACCTGTCCGGCCAGTGGCCGATCTCCGACAACTGGAGCTTCGTCGGCGCGTGGAACTACAATATTCCCGACCACAAGACGCTGGAGGCGGTCCTGGGGCTGGAGTACAATGGAGGGTGTTGGGTCGTCCGGGTTGTGGGCCAGCAGCTGACCACGACTTCCGAGCAGACGACCCGTTCGATTTTCGTCCAGCTGGAGTTGAACGGCCTGGCACGAGTCGGCACCAGTCCACTTGATCTGCTGCGCCGGACAGTGCCTGGTTACCTGCGCACCAACGAGCCCAACTCGTCGCGCGATCCCACATTCAGTCCGCTCCCGGATTATTGAGGACGAATTCCGATGGCCCGTCGTTTCGCATCAATCATGGCAATGGCCGCGCTGGCGCACGCGTCGGCGGCAGGCATCGCGGTCGCGCAGGTGACGTCGCCGGGCATCGGGCCGCCATCGACGCAGACGCGCCCGCCCGCACCGCGTCCCGGATCCGCCCCCGCGGCGCGCGCCCCTGTCGCATCGGTTCCGCTGGATCGCGTGGTTGCCGTGGTCAACAACGAGGCCGTGACGCAGTTCGACGTCAACGAGCAGAAGCGCCTCGTGGTAACGCAGATGCGCGACGCCAAGGTGCAGCCCCTTCCGCCCGACGTGCTTGAAAAGCAGGTGCTGGAGCGCCTGATCACCGAGCGCGCGATGATCCAATACGCGAAGGAATCCGGCATTCGCGTCGACGACCAGACTGTGGAACGTACGGTCCTTCGGATCGCGCAGGAAAACAAGCTCTCCCCGGAGGACTTCCGCAAGGTGCTGGAGCGGGAGAAGATCCCGTACGCGAAATACCGCGAGGACATTCGCCGCGAGGTGACCATTCAGCGCATTCGCGAGCGCGAGGTCGACAGCCGCGTGTCCGTGTCGGACGCCGAGCTGGATGCTTACCTGGCGACCGTTGCCGCACAGGCCGGTGGCGAAATGGAATACCAGGTCTCCCACATCATGGTGAGCGTGCCGGAGCAGGCGTCGCCTGACCAGATCAACGCGCGCAAGCAACGCGCGGAGGAGGCACTGGCGCAGATCAAAGGGGGCAAGGACTTCAAGGAAGTCGCGGCAGCGTTCTCGGACGCGCCGGACGGCATCAAGGGCGGCGACCTAGGATGGCGCACGCCGGCGCGGCTACCCGTGGTGTTCGTCGAGGCGGCCAAGGACATGAGCAAAGGTGATGTGTCTCCGGTCCTGCGCAGCCCCGGCGGCTTCCACGTGATCAAGCTCGTCGATCTGCGCAGCCGCAATGCGCCCACAGTCGTCGAGCAGACGCATGCGAAGCACATCCTCATACGCGTCAACGAAATCACGGCGGACAAGGAGGCGCGTGCCAAGATCGACCGGGTTCGCGACCGCATCGAGACGGGCGCGAAATTCGAGGACCAGGCCAAGCTCAATTCGGAAGACGCGACGTCGGCCAAGGGCGGCGACCTGGGCTGGGTCAACCCCGGCGACACCGTGCCCGAATTCGAGCAGGCGATGAACAAGCTCGCGGTCGGCCAGCTCTCCGAGCCGATCCGCACCACGTTCGGATGGCACATCATCGTCGTCGATGGCCGCCGCACACAGGACATCACGGCGGACCGCAGGCGCGAAGTCGCGCGCAACGCCATCCGGCAGCGCAAGTCCGACGAGGAGTTCTCCGAGTTCGTGCGGCAATTGCGCGACAGGGCCTACGTCGAATACAAGACCGACGAAAAGTAAGCGCGCGACGCGCAAAAGGCCCTTTCCGCACTCACGCGAACCGGGCTTGCTTCCCTTGAAATTCCACCGCGCTCGTGCCAACGGCCTGACGACGCCCGCGTTCGCTGCGCTTGCGACGTTGGCGGTCGCACTTTGTGTCGGCGGCTATGGGTTGTACCGGCACAGCCTTGCTCCCGTGCCCGAAAGCGCGGTGGCGGTTACCGCCACATCGCCGGTGCCCGCTGCGACGCCTGCGGCGGCACCCACGCCGACGACGGTTGGCTTTCTCGACAAGCCGGAGGCGGAAGGCGCGGTCGGAACGCGCATCGCCATCACCGGCTGGGCGCTCGATCCCGCTGGAATCGGTGGTGTCGCTGTGCACGTCGACGGCGTGCCGCACGCGGCGAACATCGGCATCGCGCGCCCGGACGTGGCGCAGGCGAAGCCCGGTTATCCCGATTCCGCGCGCGCCGGGTTCGCCTTCGACGGTGACTTTTCGCACCTGTCTCCCCAAAGGCACGAAGTGACCGTGGTGGCAACCAACCGCGCCGGCGTGTCCACGGTGCTGGCACGCAGGAGCCTGCTGCCGCCCGCGGCGATGCACTTGTGGAGCGCCTTGCTCGACGCAAATCCGGAACTCGCCGAGAGGCACTTCAACTTCCTGATGATGACTTCCGGCGCATCCATGGGCGGCGCCGACGAGACCGACACCGCGTATGCGCCGTATCTGTCACGCACGCAGCGCGTGGGGGTCGCGGTGCCGCTGCTGTACATGCGCAATACCCGGGGCGCCGCGCACGACTGGGTGTTCGATCCCGATTTCGATCTGAAGCACAAATGCCGCGACCGCCTCGTGGCAGAGGACAACCTTCGCGGCATCATCCGCTTTGCGATCGAGCACAAGGTGCCCGTCGAATTCATCCTCAACGGCGGCATCTGGGGTGACGCGAGCTGCAATTCGCCGGAGTGGGACTTGAACGACCACCTGGAGGAAGACGACTACAACGTGCAGTGGAGCCAGGACGACCAGACGTTTCCTGACGACTATCTCAAGGGACTGGCCGGCTCCACCGACTCACCGGAACTCGCGCGCACGCTCACCTACAACGTCCACGCGACCACCGTGCGCGCGTACAAGAAGCGCAACCTGCAGGCGGCGGCGCGGATCATCAAGGAGTTCGCGCGTGGGCACCCGGACCTTTTCATCGGCGTCGTCCTGGATTCCGACACATACATGAATCCGTTCTTCAAGCAGGTGGAATATTTCGATTTCAATCCCGGCATGATCCGCCAGTTCCGCGAGTGGCTGCGCGGCAGCGGCCCCTATGCCGGGCAGAACTCGCCGGGCGTGCCGGACCTGTCGTCGTACCGGCGCGCGCAGCCGCTGACGCTGGATGAAGTGAACCGCGTGGCACGCCGCAACTGGAGTTCGTGGGACGAGGTCGACCCGCCGCGCAAGTTCCCCGGTTCGCTGTACCGTCCGATGCAGCCAGGCGACGTCAACATCTGGGACGACCACTGGTACGAGGAATGGCAGGTGTTCCGCCAGCACGTGGTGGGGCTCCACTACGACGAATTGTCGCAGTGGGTGCACGAGGTCGGCATACCGAAGGACCGCATCTTCTCGGCGCAGGGATTCATTTCGCCCGACCCTGGCAACAAGCCGATCGCGATCAAGATCACGAGTCGCGGCAAGAACACAGATACGTCCGGCGTCTCGCTCGAGGGGTCGATCCCGCGCTACGGCCACCTGGGCGCGGTGATCTACGGCGACACGGCGGAGAACAAGACGCCGATGGAAGGTCCGCACAGCCTCTTTGCGCAGTTCGCGCGCATGGACCCGCAGTGGGGCGTGGTCGAGTTCAACAACACGAACCTGAAGCTGCCCAAGATGCTTCCGACCTACGACCAGGGGTACCGCTCGTTTCGCGACCTCTTCAACTACGACGCGCGCATGGTGTCGCCGATGGCGTGGAACGGCTCCAACGGGCTCTTCGCGGACCAGCCGGACTACGTGGCGTACACATCGTGGCGGAACACGCTGGCGGAGGACGCGATGAAGGATTTCCTCGTGTCGCATGCCGACCTGCCGCGTGGCGCGCGTTTGTGGACGTTCGGCTCGGCGCGGCACGCGGCCGACGATGGGTGGTCGCTGGCAAAGGGCGCCTGGTCGGCAGGCAAGGGTTTCCTCACGCTGCGCTTCGATGACGCGCAGGCTACGCTGGTATCCCCTGCCGACCAGGTGCTTCGATCGGACTCGCTACAGACGCTCTACCTCGGCCTGCGCGAGGGCGAATCTCTGGAGTCGATCGAGGTGCATGCGCGGGTCGAACCGGCGGCACCGTGGCAGGAAATCGTTCCGGCGACGCCCGCAGGGTCGCTCGTTCGCGCGGCGCCCGGACTTGCCGTTCCGCTGGCGTGGCCGGCCGACTGGCGCTCGCGCGCGGTCATAGCCGAGTCCTTTCGAATCGTGCTCAAGTTCCGTCCCGGAACGGAACAGGCGCGCATCGACCGCATTGCGCTGTATCCGCGGGCCAACGCCGTTACCGAAGCGCGGATTCGCCGCTGATGGCGCCTGCGCGGCCGACGCTCGCGCATCTCGATGCACTGACCGGCGTCCGCGCGCTGGCCGCGCTGTGGGTGTTCGCCTACCACGCATGGCTGGCCAGCGGCGCCACACCGGTCGTGGCTTCGCTGGGTGGACTGCGGGCCGACTTTACTCCGTGGTTCGCATTCGGATGGCTTGGTCTCGACATCTTTTTCGTTCTGTCCGGCTTCCTGCTGACCCGACAGGAGTGGATACGACTCGAGCGCAAGGGCAACCACGACGAAGTGCGCCGGCTGCGACCGTTCTTCGCGTTCTGCGGGACATTCCTGCGCAAGCGGATCCTGCGCGTGTACCCGGCCTACTACGGCTGCCTGACCCTGCTGCTGGCGCTGGCGACGACGCACCTCTACCTGCACCTGCCGGAGCGACTGGATCTGCTGTTGCACCTGGGCATGTTTCACAACGCCGTCGACGCGTACGTCTCGACGCTGAACGGCGTGTTCTGGACGCTGCCCTTCGAGTGGCAGTTCTACCTGTTCTTTCCGTTGCTGTTCGTCCTGCTCGTGCGCTCCGGCCCCTGGACGCTGGCCGTCGTGGGGCTCTCCCTCGTGTTTGCGGCAAGGGCCTACGTCATGGTGACCGGCGACGGCACGATGCACGCGCAGTTGCCGATCCGGCTCGATGCGTTCGTGCTGGGCATGTGCGCGGGTCGCTTTGCCGCGCGCACGCCACTGCAGGGGCGACTGGCGCCGTCTGCGTTCTATGCGGGACTGCTGGTACTGTTAGCCACGCCCCTGGTGTTCTTCGATCTGCCGACCGGCAATCACTACTACTCGCTGATGGGGTTCGTCCGGCCGCTGTGGATCGCCTCCGGCGTGATGCTGATGCTGCTCGGGATGACGGGCGAGCACCATCCCGGCGTGGTGTTGTTCGGCAACCGGGTGAGCGTGGGCCTGGGGTTGATCAGTTACAGCATTTACCTGTTCCACGTGCCAGTCCTCGAGCTGTTCATCACGTACCGCGCAAGGCTCGATGTGCTGGCGGCGATTCCGCTCGGTCTGCCGCTGCTGTTCCTCGGCGCGCTGCCGCTCGTGCTGCTGGTGAGCTACGTTTCGTTCAAGCTGATCGAACAGCCGTTCCAGCGTCGTCGCGCATGGCGCCAACACGGAAGGCCCGAGCGGGGCGGCGGCTTGCTCGATCGTGTCGATCCGCTGTTGGTCCTGTTTGCGTGGGCGATGCTGCTGATGGTGGCGCTGGAATTCCTGAGCTGACCCGACCCGGAGGAGAATGCGCGCGATTGCTCGACCACAGCGCGTAGAGCTCGAGGCCCGCCAGCATCGCCACGATCCCGAGGAAGATGAGAATCACGCGCAATGTGCTCCGGCGTCGCCGCTTGCGGGATTCGTTCCGGCCCAACATCGCGCCGTCAGCGCGAACCGCGCCGCTATTCGGTCTGGTAGACGTAAGGGGTCATCGGCACCCGCCCCTCGTCCATCTGCCGCGTTTGCTTGAGCGCTTCCGGCGTCTTGTCCCACCAGATGGCGCGGCCCTCGCGCTGCTTCCCCGGCAGGTCCGGCTTGCTGTCGATCAGTTCGCGCATGAAGCGAGTGTGATCGGAAACGTAGTGGCGGGAGGGAAGCATCGGCATGGTTGGCTCGGGGAATGCGTGATTGCAAACGAAAGAGCTTGATCTTATCACTGCCCGCGCGGAGCGTGCCGGCCGGCGACCAATGGAAATTCGAACAGCCGGCATTCAATCGCGCCGTTGAAGAGCGGCGTCTTGCGCGCGACCTTGAGATGGATGAGCTTGGGCAGCCGGAGGTCGCCGGTGAAGAAGAACGCCGTCCAGCCGGCGAAGTGCTGCTTCAGTGCATCGCCCAGCAACGGATAGAACGCCGCCATCTTCTGCTGGTCCGCCAGGCGGACCCCATAGGGCGGATTCGCGAGCAGGATGCCCGAGGCCGCCGGTGCGGCGCGCGCGAGGAGGTCGGCGCACTCGACGGCAACGAAATCGCCGACCTGCGCGCCGTTCAGGTTGCTTTGCGTCTTCCCGACGGCGCCCGGAGCCAGATCGCTTGCGAAGATCGTGGGCGTGGCAGGCGCCGCAAGAATGCGGTCGCGTGCCGACTGCTTGATGCGCTGCCACGCCGGACCGTCGAACAGCAGCAGCTTCTGGAAGCCGAACGTGCGCATCAGGCCGGGCGCGCGGCTCGCCGCTATCAGCGCTGCCTCCGCGACGATCGTGCCGCTGCCGCACATCGGGTCCAGCAATGCCGTTCCCGGTGTCCACGCCGAAAGTGCGAGCAGGCCGGCAGCGAGGTTTTCGCGCAGCGGCGCTTCCTCGGCATCGCGCCGGTAGCCGCGCTTGAACAGCGGGTCGCCTGACGTGTCGACGTAGATCGTCGCGTCGCGATCGGTCAGGTAGGCGTGGACCCGCACGTCCGGCGCGCGCTTGTCGATGGAAGGCCGCACGTTGAGGTCGGCGCGCAGCCGGTCGCACACGGCGTCCTTGACGCGCAGCGTGGCGAACTCGAGGCTTTGCAGCGGTGAACGCGTCGCGGCGACGTCGACACGCAGTGTGCGCGTGGGGAGGAACAGACGCTTCCAGTCGACCGCATGAACGAGCGCATAGACGTCCGACTCGTCGCGATAGCCTCCGGTGGCGACGCGCCACAGGATGCGGCTGGCAATGCGCGATTCGAGATTGGCGCGATACACGAGCACCCAATCGCCCTCGAAGCCGACGCCCCCATCCGTCGGCGCTATGGCGGCGCCGCCCAGACCGGCCAGCTCTGTCGCGAGCACGCCTTCCAGGCCACGCGGGCAGGGGGCGAAGAAGTGCTCGGCCATCGGCGCCTACTTCAGCAAGCGGCGCCGCGTGAGCGCGAGCGCGACATAGTAGGCGACTGCCGCGTAGGCCAGCAGCACTGCGACATGCAGCAGGATGGCATCGGGAACGCGCCCCAGCATCAGCGGTCGCGCGATATCGATCGCGTGCTTCAGCGGCAGGAAGCCCGCGATCGTCGCGAGCCACGCGGGCATCTGCTCGACCGGGAAGTAGACGCCCGAGAACAGCAGCATCGGCGTCAGCACCAGCGTGAAGAAATAGGTGAAGAAGTCGTAGTTCGGCGCCAGCGCGTTCATCACCAGACCCGCGGCGCCGAACGTCAGTCCGACGACGAAGCCCAGCGGCAGGATCCAGATCGCGAGCCACGTGTGGCCGTAGCCCAGGATCATGATCACCGCCAGAATTGCCGCGGTCGACATCACGGCCTTGGTTCCCGTCCACAGCCATTCCGCCAGAACCACATCGTCGAGGGAAACCGGCGCGTTGATGATCCCATCCCACGTGCGCTGCATGTGCATGCGCGAGAACGCCGAGTACATGCCTTCGAAGCTCGCGGTGAACATCGCGCTCTGGCACACCATGCCGGTGCCGATGAACGCGACGTAGCTCATGCCGCCGACCTCACCAACCAGCGATCCAATGCCATATCCCAGCGCTAGCATGTAGAGCAGCGGATCGGCGATGTTGCCCAGAATGCTCGCGATGGCGAGTTTCTTCCACACCAGCAGGTTGCGCCGCCATACCGGGACAAAGCGCGCCGACAGCGCGGGTACCGCCCAGATTTTCGTTGTGGCCTGGATCGCCCGCATCGCCCTAATCCCGCAGTTCCCGGCCGGTGAGCTTGATGAACAAGTCTTCCAGGTTCGCGGGGCGGTGCAGGTAGCGCACGCCGGCTCGCGTCGCCAGGTCCGAGAGCAGCGGCTGCGGATCCGCCGCATAGCAGAACGCGGTCTCCCCGGCGACCTCGACGCGTTGCGCCAACTTGCGGCCGTGCATGTCCGCCCAGGTCCGGACCTCGTCGCCGAAGACTTCGACGACCTCTGGCTCGACGTGGCCCCTGAGCAGGTCGCGCGGCGCACCGGTGGCGATCAGCATGCCATGGTCGATGACCGCCAGCCGCGTCGCCAGGCGTTCGGCTTCGTCCATGAAATGCGTCGTCAGCAGGATGGTCTTGCCGGCAGCGAGCAACTGCCGGAGGCCGTCCCAGATGAGGTGGCGTGCCTGCGGATCGAGTCCGGTGGTCGGCTCATCCAGGATCAGCAACTCGGGATCGTTGACGAGCGCGCGTGCGAGCGTCAGGCGGCGCTTCATTCCGCCTGACAGCGTGCGTATGCCTGCATCGCGCTTGTTCCCAAGCCCCGCGAAGTCCAGCAGTTTGGGAATGCGCTTCTCCAGCAACGCGCGTGGGAGGCCGAAATAGCTGCCGTAGATCAGCAGGTTCTCGCGAACGGTGAAATCCGGATCCAGATTGTCCATTTGCGGCACGACGCCGACGCGCACGCGCGCCTCGCGCGCGGCCTTCGGCACCGGGACGCCGACCATCTCGATCGTGCCGCCGTCGGGATCGATGAGACCCAGGCAGCAGCGAAGGGTCGTGGTCTTGCCCGCGCCGTTGGGACCGAGAAGCCCGAAACATTCGCCGCGGCGGATGTCGAAGCTCAACCCGCGCACGACTTCCGTCGCGCCATACTTCTTGCGCAGCAGTTCGACCTTCAGAACGATGTCCGCCGGCGATGCCAAAGGCAGCGTGGCGTCGTCACTGCGAGCCGAGACGGCGATGGTCCTGGTCATGCGCGCTGCCACATGCCGGTGATCACGCGCTGCAACTGCGGCAACCGCCCGTGAAAGAAGTGTCCGCAGCCGGGAAACACGACGACGGGCAGCTCCTGCGGACGCGCCCAGGCCAACACATCGGCGAGCGGCACGACGTCGTCGGTTTCGCCATGCACGACTATCGTGTCCGCCGGAACCTCTTCCACGGCAAAGCGTCGAACGGCGGGCCCGATCAGTACCAGGCGTTGCGCGTCCATCGCCTTGGCTACCCGGGTCTGGACGAACGACCCGAACGAGAATCCGGCGAGGACCACAGGCAGCGCGTCGCCGAATTTCGCTTTGGCGTGAGCGAGCACGATCAAGGCGTCGTCGGTTTCGCCGATGCCGTCGTCAAACGCGCCGGCCGAACCACCGACACCACGAAAATTGAAACGCACCGCGGCAAACCCAAGCGCGAAAAAAGTCTTGGCCAGCGTCTGCACCACCTTGTTGTCGAGCGTGCCGCCCTGCAGCGGATGCGGGTGGGCGATGAGCGCGATGCCCGCGAGCGGCGCGTCCGGCACGTTGCAGACGACCTCCAGCGCCCCCGCCGGACCGTCGACTGTCAATCGCTCGGTGGTGCGCGGCGTCAAATCTTCAGTCGCTCGACGACTTCGCCGCCCACTACGTGGCGGTCGATGATCTCGTCGATGTCGTCACGGTCGACGTAGGTGTACCAGACGGCGTCCGGATAGACGACCAGTACAGGTCCTTCCTCGCACCGGTCCAGGCATCCGGCCTTGTTGATGCGCACGTGTCCCGGACCGTTCAGGCCGAGCGCCTTGATGCGGCCCTTCGCATACTGCTGCATGTCCATGGCGCCGCTGTCGGCACAGCATTTCTCAGGCGCTTCGCGCTTGTTGCAGCAGAAGAAGACGTGTTTGGCGTAGTAGCTCATGTCGGGGCCGAAGGCGCGGCGACCGTTCCACGCGGCAGGTTTCCGCCGCGAAACGTTCGGGCAAATGGCAGGTCACCAAGTATAACGGAGCGCGCGATGCGATCCGCGGCCACGCCGGTCAATCCGGTCGCCCCCAGGCCGGCTTGCCGGCGAGTGCGAACAGCCATGCCGCCGCGGCGATCGGCCAGGCCAGCAATACCGAATGCGTCAGGCCGTTGAAATTGAGCAGGTGGCCATATCGCCAGTTGAACAGCGTCAACGGCGCGGTCATCGCGGTGGCGTCGGTCGCGGCCAGCGGCAGGAGCAGCGAGGACAACAGCGCAACCGCGCACGCGGCAACTTGCGCGGGACGTGGCAGGAACGCCGCCAGCAGCAGCCCGAGCGAACCTGCGGCGATGCCGATCGCCACGCCCGGCTTCAGCCACGCCTCCCATGCGGCGGGCTTGAGCAGCATCCATGCAGCCAGGCCCTTCAGCATGAAAGCGAAGCCGATCAGCAGCAGCACTGCGCCGCCGACGTAACGCCGTTCGCGCAGCAGCAGCGCGAGGAACAGCCCGACGCCGGCGAGCTGGAAAGCCGATTGCGCAGCCTCGAGCATCGTCGCGGCGATATCCGGAGTCGCCACGGCCGCCAGCCCGGGTTCGAAATTGACCGCGAAGAGAGGAATTCCCGGATTGATCTGCGCCGTCAGCCACAGGGCCAGCAGCGCGATGCCTATGTCGCCCAGGCGTCCCTCGATGAACGCCTGCGCGCGCGCGGCGGACAGCAACCGGCGCGTGCGTTCCGCGCGCACCAGCGTGCCGCCGAGCAGACCGCCCACGACGGCACCGAGGGCATTGGCGAACAGGTCGGCCAGGCTCGCGGCGCGCGACGGCAGGAACATCTGCAGCGTCTCCATGCTGAACGAGAGCGTCATCCCCGCGGCGAGCGCTACACCGGTGCGCACCAGCGGCGAAGCGCGACGCGGAGTCAGCGCGGCGAAGATGCCGAACGGCACGTAGGCCAGCGCGTTGACGATGGCATCGAAGCGCGTCCACCTGGGTGGCCACGGCGCGAGGGGCCAGAAGGGCGTTCCGGGGGGCGGCGGAATCCATGGCGCGAACGGCTGCAGGCTCGCGTACGCTATCGCGACGCCATACAGGATGCCGAAAATGTGCGGTAGAAACGTGCGCGGACGCTGCGCGTTCATGTCGCCGCTAGGGCAGCGACCTGCGCACGACAGTGACCTTCTCGTGCCTGGCGATCTCGACGAAACCTGCGGCGGCGAACATTGCCGGCGAGCCATGATAGTGGTCGGCCGGGGCCGTGTCTTCCGGCCCGACATTCCACGGAAACGCGTCTATCACACGAATGCCGCGCGCGCCGAAATCCTCCATCACTCCGGCGAGCAGCGCGCGTGCGACGCCGCGGCGTCGCCACTCGGGCGCCGTGACAAAGCAGACGATCGCGGCCGCGTCCTGCAGGGGGACGGATAGCGGGGGTGCGGCAATGCGCAGGCGCGCGCAGGCGTGCTGCAGCTTGTGATAAGGCTGTGCGTTGACCCAGCCGACGACATCGTCGCCGGCGTAGGCGAGGAAGCCGTCCATCTCGCCCGTGGTGATGCGTGCGGCCATCGCGTCGCGGTTGGCGGGACCGTCGAACGCCGACCACGTTACCGCCACCGGCACCTCATAGAAGTGGCAATAGCACTTCGCCCACTCCGGGTTGTCGGCGAAAGCCGGTCCCGTCTCGTGGTCGAAGAAACGCAGATAGTCCTGCACCAGGCGAGGGGCCAGGCGCTCGATGCGATAAGTGACGGGTTCCGCCATCCCGACATCATAGAACGAGTCGGCGGGATGGACGTCGTGTCGGTTCAACCCGTTGGGTAAGCCCTTGAAGCAGTCAGCGCGACGCCTTGATCTCCGTCCACATCTTGCCGCGCAGCCGGCGCTGCGCCGTCGTGAGGTCCTTCAGCTGCTCCAGCTTGGCTTGCACCGCGGCATTCGGGAAAATGGCCTCGTTCTTGAGGAGCGCAGGGTTGATGTACTTCAGTGCATCGGTGTTGGGATTGCCGGAGCCGATGAGGTTGGTCAACTCCGCCGAATTCTTCCCCTCGAGCATGAAGTTCATGAACTGCAGCGCGAGGTCCGGCCGTGGCGCGTTCTTGTGGATGACCATGTTGTCGACGGCCAGCACCGCGCCTTCCTTCGGCATGCCCTGCAGGATCTTGAACTTTCTCCCCGCTGCCTGCGCATCGAGGCTTGCCTGGAAAATGTCGTTCGAATACCCGTGGACGAGCCAGATGTTGCCGACGGTCAATTCCTTGATGTACGAGGACGCGTTGAAGGCTGCCCAGTACGGCTTGGCGCGCTTGATCAGATCAGCCGCCTCCTTCCAGTGCTTTTCGTCCGTGTCGTTGGCGGAGTAGCCGAGATACTTGAGCGCCGCGGCGAACAGTTCGCTGGAACTGTCGAGGACCGTCACGCGGCCCTTGAGTTTCTCCAGGTACTTCGGCTCGAAGATCACCGCCCATGTGTCGGTGGGTAGACCCAGCTCCTTCATCTTCTCGGCGTTGTAGCCCAGGATTGTCGTCGACATCGCGTACGGCACCGAGAACTTGTTGTCCGGATCGAACGGCGTGTTCATGTAGACGGCATTGATGTTCTTGAGATTCGTGAGCTTGGCCTTGTCGATAGGCAATAGTTGTCCGCCCTTGATGAGCGGCTGCACGGCGTTGGACGTAGGCACGAGGATGTCGTAGCCCTTGGCCCCGGCAGCCAGCTTCGCCAGCAGTTCCTCGTTGTCCGAATAGTAGGTCTGCTTGACCTCGCACTTGCATTGTTCCTCGAACCTCTTCACGGTTTCCGGGGCGATGTAATTGTTCCAGTTGTAGAGGTTGAGCGTGTCCTTGGCAAAAGCCGGCAGTGCGGCCAGGCAGAACAGGACGGCGAGTGTTTGTTTTATCATTTTCATGACTCCTCGTTGGAGCGGAGCAGGCTTGGGGATAGCTTGGTGGCGACGACGATGAGGAACAACGTCAGCAGCATAAGCAGCGTTGACACAGCGTTGACTTCGGGCGTGACGGCGATCTTGATCATCGAGTAGATCTGCAAGGGCAGCGTCACGGTGCCGGCGCCGGCGGTGAAGAACGTGATCACGAAATCGTCAATCGACAGCGTGAAGGCCATCAGCGCGCCGGCGACCACGCCGGGCATGATCAGCGGCAGCGTGACAAAGCGGAAGGACTGCCAGGGGGAGGCGCCGCAATCGCGCGCCGCCTCGGTGAGGCTCTCGTCCATGCCCGCCAGCCGCGATCGGACGACGATGGCGACGAAGCCGATGCAAAACGCGATATGCGCCAGCGTGACGGAAACCAGCCCCAATGTGAAATTGAGCAGCACGAAGAATATGAGCAGGGATACGCCCATCAGGATTTCGGGTATCGCGATCGGCGTCAGCACGAGGATGGGCAGCAGCCGCAGCCTGTACCTGTGCATCGCCACGCCGGCCATCGTGCCCAGTGCCGTGGACACGAGGCTCGTCACGAAGCCGATGATCAGCGAATTCGCCGCCGCGGACTGCATCTCGCTGTTTTGCGCCAGCTTGCGGTACCAGTCCAGCGTGAAGCCGACCCATTCCGCGTTGAGGCGCGAATCGTTGAACGAATAGACGACGACGATGACCAGCGGCAGGTAGAGAAACGCGTAGCCGGCGATTGCCGCCGCCCACAGCCACGTCGATCGCCTGGATTGCGCACTAGGCACCGGACGCCTCCCGGCGCGTGCTGCGCGACCCGACCCACGCGGCCAATCCGGCCAGCGCCAGTGCCGCCAGCGTCAGCACAATGGAGAGCACGCTGCCGAACGGCCAATCGCGCGTCTCGAGGAACTGCTGCTTGATCACGTTGCCGATCAGGCTGTCGTCCGGGCCGCCCAGGATGTCGGGGATCGCGAATATGCCGAGCGCCGGGATGAATACCAGAGCCGCGCCGGCATAGACCCCGGGCAGCGACAGCGGGAACGTGATGCGCCAGAAGCGCTGCCATGTGTTGGCACCCAGGTCCTGTGCGGCGTCGAGCAGCGCCTGGTCGTGCTTCTCCAGGTTGGCGTAGAGCGGCAGCACCATGAACGGCAGGTGCACGTACACGAGGCACACCAGCACCGCGAACCAACTGAACAGCAGCGACACCGGTTCGACCCCGAACCACGCGAGCACGCCGTTGACCGTGCGCGCAAGCGCGGCCTGCGGTCCCAGTACGATCATCCACGCGTACACGCGGATCAGGAAGTTGGACCAGAACGGCAGGATCACCAGCAGCAGCAGCAGGTCGCGGTGCTTCTTCGGGCTGCGGGCGATCAGCGTGGCCAGCGGATACGCGATTACCAGGCAAATGAGCGTCGTCACCAGTGCATAGATCAGCGACTTGACGAAGATCTGCGCGTAGATGGGCTCCGTGAAGAACCTGACATAACTGTCGACGTTGAGATCGGGCTTGCCGTCTTCGTCGAACAGCGGAGCCAGGCCGCCGAACTCGCCCGGTGTGCGAAACGACGCCAGCACCATGATCAACGCCGGAATCGCGAAGAACAGCAGCAGATAGAGAATGGGCGGCCCGCTGACCAGCCATTTGCCTAACGCCTCGCCGCGACGTTGCATCGGCCTCATCCGGAAATGAAGTGTCCGGCCGCGGACGGCCAGCTCAGTTCGACGACGTCGCCGACCTCGTGGAATTTGGTGCGGCCCGCGGCGGAGTTCGCCGACAACGCCTCGATCGTCGCGCCGCTGTCGGTGGTCACGATGTAGACCGTGACATCACCGTGGTACAGGAAGTCCGACACAGTGCCGCGGAAATGATTGTCCGCAGCGGCATCGGGCGATCCAGTGTGCAAGCTGATTTTTTCCGGGCGGAGCGCGATTGCACCTTCGTCGCCCACCGCCATCGTGCTCGCCGTGGCGACCTTGACCTGGCCCAGGCCGCGCACGTCGACGGCGACGGTGCCTCCCGCGTTGGCAGCCACGGGTCCCACGAGCAGGTTGCAGGTGCCGATGAAGTCGGCGACGAAACGCGTCCTGGGGAAGCTGTAGATTCGCGACGGCGCGTCGAGCTGTTCGACGCGACCCTGGTTCATGACGGCGATGCGATGCGACAGCGCCAGCGCCTCGGTCTGGTCATGGGTGACGTAGACGAACGTGATGCCGACCTCTTTCTGCAGATTGATGAGCTCGATCTGCATTTCCTCGCGCAGCTTGGCGTCGAGCGCGGCCAGCGGCTCGTCGAGCAACAACACCGACGGATGGGTGACCAGCGCGCGTGCAATGGCGACGCGCTGCTTCTGGCCACCCGACAGTTCGTGCGGAAAGCGCCTGCCGAAGGTGGTCAGCCGCACATCCTCGAGCGCCTCGGCGACCTTGCCTGGGATATCCGCCGCCGCGGTCTTTGCCATCTTGAGCGGAAACGCGACGTTGCCCTCGACCGTCATGTGCGGGAACAGCGCGTAGCTCTGGAATACGGTACGCACAGGCCGCGCCTCGGGCGGACGGCCCGACAGGTCCTCGCCATTCAACAGAATGCGGCCGCCGTCGGGCAGGTCGAACCCGGCAATCATTCGCAGCAGCGTGGTCTTGCCGCATCCCGACGGGCCGAGCAGCGTGAAGAATTCTCCGGCCTCGATGGCAAGGCTGACACCATCGACCGCGGTGAAGTCGCCAAAGCGGCGCGTGACGTCCTGGATTTCGAGCAGCGCCATCTAAGGGGGCAGCGGTCTAAAAGTACCGTGAGGGGCGGCGCCGGAATTGTATCAGCCGTGTGGAGCGCGGTGCGGCGTGGTATTTTCGCGCCATGTCCAACCCGCCCAAGCCGTCGCTATTGCAGCAGCTGCGTACACAATCCGACGCGCTGCGCGCACAGGACACCGCCGCGCGGCAGCCGTTCGAGGCGGCGGTGCAGGCCATCGACAGCAACCTCTGGCGCGCCTTTCGCTGGCTGGACGAGGCGTTGGGACACCTCGAAGTGATCCGGCCGAAAGTCGCGCACATGTACCCGCTGGATGGAATCCTCACGGTAGTCCAGCCGCAGTTCGAGCGCGGATTCATGGCGTTCCGGCGCGGCGCGTTCGCCGGCGTCGACGTTCTCAGCTACATCGAGATGTTTTATCGGCTGGCCGGCCCCGCGCCGCTCATCCTGCGCGTCAACCCCGCGGCGGCTTCCGGTATCGAGGAGCGCCTGCGCGCGGCTCCGATGCAGTTCCAGTACCAGACCGAGCAGGACGCGGCAAAGGTCGTGCGCTACGGCCTGTTCCACGTGCAGCCGATCGTCTCGGCGTCCGTGCGCTTTCAGCCCGATTACGCGCGCCAGGTCGTGGATGTGACGCTGCGCAATGTCGACCGGTTCGAGTCCGTGGTTCTGGAGTTTCCTCCGGACCGTCTCGACGAAGCGGCGCTGGAGGACCTCGTGAAGTTCATGCTCGGGGAGGAGAGCGGCTTCCTTCGCCGCGCGCCGCTGGCGCTGATCAAGCCGCGCAACGACGACAAGGCTGTCGCGCCACGCACGCCGAACCCGGTACCGAGACGACGCGCCTAGGGTCCCTCGTCCCGCGGGCGGTCACGCCAGGCGGCGGACAAGCAGGAATATCACGATCACCAGCAGCACCGCGATGACGCCGAGCCAGCGATTGCGCGTCGTCTGCGCGGCGGCGAGTTCGGCGACGGTGGTGTCCGACGCGGCGGCCGGCGCCAACAGACGCTGGTGAAGCAGGCGCGGCAGTTCCGGCAGTGCGGCGACGATATACGGCGCTTCCGCAATCAGGCGGCGTTGCAGCGCCGGCAACCCGATCTGCTCCTGCATCCAGCGCTCGAGGAAGGGCTTTGCGGTCACCCACAGATCGAGGTCGGGGTAGAGTTGCCGGCCGAGGCCCTCGACGTTCAGCAGCGTCTTCTGCAGAAGCGTGAGCTGGGGCTGGATCTGTACGTTGAAGCGGCGCGATGCGCGGAACAGCGACACCAGCACCTTGCCCAGCGAGATTTCCCTGAGCGGACGGTCGAAGATCGGCTCCAGGACAACGCGGATCTCCGCTTCGAGTTCGTCGACACGCGTGTCGGGCGGCACCCAGCCGGATTCGATGTGAGCCGTCGCGACCCGGTGGTAATCGCGGCGAAAGAACGCCAGAAAATTCTGCGCGAGGTAGCTCTTGTCGGTTTCGGAGAGCGTGCCCATGATGCCGAAGTCGAGCGCGATGTACTTGCCGTGATTCGATCCGTCGGTCGCGACGAAGATGTTGCCGGGGTGCATGTCCGCGTGGAAAAAACCGTCGCGGAAAACCTGCGTGAAGAATATTTCCACGCCGGACCGAGCCAGTCGCCGGAAATCGATGCCTGCGCTGCGCAGTTCCTCGGTCCGTCCGATCGGAATGCCTGCCATGCGTTCCATCACCAGCACTTCCTGCGTCGTCCAGTCCCACACGATTTCCGGCACCAGCAGCAACGGTGAATGCTTGAAATTGCGGCGCAGTTGCGAGCAATTCGCCGCCTCGCGCGTCAGGTCCAGTTCATCCCGAATGGTCTTTTCGAATTCGACGACCACCGCCCGCGGCCGCAATCGCTTGCCGTCAGCCCACAGCGTCTCCACGAGCCCGGCCGCCGTGTGCATCAACGCCAGGTCGTGTTCGATCACCTTGTGGATGTCCGGGCGCAGGACCTTCACCGCTACCGGTCGGCCGTTGGGCAATTCCGCGAAATGCACCTGCGCAACCGACGCGCTGGCCACAGGCGTCAGGTCGAATGTCTTGAATACCTGGTCGACCGGCTTGCCGTAGGCGCGGACCAGCGTCGCCAGCACCTGCTCCGCGGGAAACGGCGGCACGCGGTCCTGCAATTTGGCCAGTTCGTCCGCGATATCGGGCGGAAGGAGGTCGCGGCGGGTCGAGAGCATCTGGCCGAACTTGACGAACAAGGGGCCCAGCGCCTGCAGCGCCTCGCGCAGTCGCACGGCGCGGGGCTGCGAAAGGTCGCGCCAGAAGAGCACGCGGTTCACCACCGGCCGCAGTGCGCGGAGCCGTTGATGGCCGAGCACGAATTCATCCAGGCCAAACCGCATCGCGACGATGTGGATGCGGACCAAGCGGGCAATGCGCATCATGGGGGCATTCTACGGGACGCGCGCGCCAATGCTTGTGGCCCTTTGATTGTGACCAATTGCTTGAGGCCCGGCGCAGCGCGGCAGCGTGCCGGCGAACCGATGCGTGGACGCGTCAGACTTGCAGCGGCTTGGGCTTGCGGGCTGCGGCGCGCGCGGACAGCGCGTCGAAGCGGCGCTGCAGCGCATCGCTGCGCTCTGCAACGTCGCCGACGCCTTCGCTGAATTGGCGCATTTGCGCGCTCCGCGCGAGCAGGCCCGCCTCGTCGCGCGCATAGCTTGTCACGCCTTCAGTGACGCGTTGCGCGGCGTATTCGGGAAACGCGAGCAGCCGGCGTCCGGCATCGGCAACGCGCTGACCGACCATCGGACCAAGCGCCTTGGCCAGTGCGGCCTCGACGAACCAGGGCAGTGTTCGGGCAAGCTCCTTCAGTGCGCCGCCGAGTTCGGCGTCACCTTCCTCGCGCACGAATTCATTCCAGCGCGTCGGATTGGACAGAAACGTTGGAACCGACAGCGGCGGCAGCACCAGAGCGAGATCCGCGGGGATGGAAGCCTCGGCCGTCTCCAACGTTCCGCCGTCGGCGATCCGGAAGCGCGACGAAACCGGGCCAACCGACAGCGTGAACACGCGTCCGGCAAAAGGCGCCAGCTTTTCGCGTGCCCAGCTCTCCTGCTCGAGGACGGAATTGGCGATGCGCACGGGCGCCGCCCCTGGTTCAGGCAGCTTCACGCCGGCTGCCGGATCCCTGCAAGCAGCCATCCGGTCTTGCCGTCAACCGGTTTGACCAGATTCCAGACCTCGTCGAACTCTTTCGGAAGCACTGCGCCGTCCTCGCGCAGCGTGCCCTGGAAGTGCACGCTCGCCCAATGGCTGTCGCCCTCGGTGGTGACTTCGAGCACGGTGGCTTCGAGCGCCGTCACCTCCGTGGGGACATGCGTGCCCCGCTCGGCGATTTCCTTGTCGATTTCGGCAAACATCTCGGGCGTAAGCACATCGGCCAGCGCCTTGCGGTCACCCGCATCGTAGGCGGCCTGCAATTTGCGGAATTGCAGCGTCGCCTGTTGCACGAAACGCGCAGCGTCGAAACCTGGCGGATATCGGCCGCCGGCCGGCGCTTGCGTTGCTGCTGAGTTGCCACCGAAAGCGGGTTCGAACGCGTTGGCACGTTCCGCGGGCGTCATCGGCGTCATCGGTGGACTCGGCGCCACCGGACTGCCCGCCGCTGCGCCGGCGTATTGCATCGGCGCGCGCGAAGGTCCGCGGCGCCCGAGGAACATCCGGATGAGGAACACACCGCCGATCACGAGCAGCGCCAACATGAGGATGCTAGCAAATCCTTCGGACAATCCGAAGTGCGACAGCAGCGCAGCGAGGCCAATGCCGGCCGCGAGTCCCGCAAGCGGTCCCAGCCAGCGCGACGCACCCGACGCAGCGGGCGCGGCCTTGGGCGGAATGCCGGGCGTAGCTGCGGCCGGATTGGTGGGCGCAACATTGGGCGATGCCGCAGGCGGCGGCGTTGCCTGGCGCTGTGCGCCGAGGCTGCGGCCTCCGCCCAAGCGCCTGGCGTCGGCCGTATCCGTGGCCACGACGGCCGTTGCGGCGAGCGCGGCGAGCGCGAGAATCAGGAATCCCTTCATGTCATGCCTCCAGGTGGTTTCACTGCGGGCTTCAGTACACCCAGCCCACGTGCACGGCGACCACGCCCGCCGTCAAGTTGTGAAATTCGACGCGGTCGAAACCTGCGTCGTGCATCATCTGCTTAAGCGTTTCCTGATCCGGGTGGACGCGAATGGATTCGGCCAGATAACGATAACTTGCCTCGTCCTTCGCAATCAACTTGCCCAGCCGCGGCAGGACGTTGAAGCTGTACCAGTCATAGGCGGGCGCCAGTGCGGCATTCACGCGCGAGAACTCCAGCACGACTGCGACGCCACCAGGCGCGAGCACGCGCCGCATTTCCGCAAGCGCGATGTCCTTGCGCGTGACGTTGCGCAGGCCGAATGCGATGGAGACGACGTCGAATCCGCGCGCCGGAAACGGCAGCGCCTCCGCGTTGCACTGTATCGTGGGCAGCGCGAGCCCCGCGTTGAGAAGCTTGTCGCGGCCCTCCGCAAGCATCGCGCCATTGATGTCGGTGTGCACGACGGTGCCGGTCGGACCGACGCGGGCCGCGAACAGCCTTGCAAGGTCGCCGGTGCCTCCTGCGAGGTCCAGCACGCGTTGACCCGTGCGGGCGCCGGACAGCTGCACGGCAAAACGCTTCCACAGCCGGTGCAGTCCCCCGGACATGACGTCGTTCATCACGTCGTATTTGTTGGCCACCGAATCGAACACGCCGCGGACCCGGCGGGTCTTTTCCTCGGGCGAGACCTCGTCGTAGCCGAATTGCATGCGCGGTTCGCTCATTGCATCAGCCCTTGCCCTGCGGATCCCGGCTCGCACCGGCGGCCTCGATCCGGGCCAGATAGCGTTGCCACAACTCGTCCTGGCGCACGCCGAGGTCGTAGAGATAGTCCCACGAGTAGATGCCTGAATCGTGGCCGTCCGAGAACGTCGGCCGTATCGCGTAATGACCGACGGGCTCGAGACCGGTGATCGTCACGTTGCGCTTGCCGACCTGCAGTGTTTCCTGGCCCGGACCGTGTCCCCGCACTTCGGCGGAGGGCGAGTTCACGCGGAGGAATTCGCACGGCAGGCGAAACACAATGCCGCGCGGAAACACGAGCTCGAGCACGCCAGATGCCTGGTGCAGCTTGATCTCGGTGGGCAGCGGGGTCTTGGCGTCTAGGCCGGCCATAGTGAATTCAGGCAGCGCATGGGCCGAATATGGGGGAGGAACAGCGTAGCACAAGCCGCCGGGCATGACGGTTTAACGGGCTTGGCACCCACTTGCGTGCAACTGAGCGGGGAGCGAAACGACGAGCGAACGGCGCGCTTCCGCCGGGTCAGATCTGGTTGTTCGACGTCTCCGGCACGACGTCGAGGTTGCCGATGCCGGCGAACACGTTGCGATTCTTCGCCTCCTTGCCGTGCAGCTTGATCTCGAGCCGCAGGTCGTTCAGCGAATCCGCGTTGCGCAACGCGTCTTCGTAGGTGATGAGCCCCGCCTCATACAACTCGAACAGCGACTGGTCGAACGTCTGCATGCCGAGCTCGCGCGACTTCTTCATGATTTCCTTGATGCCGGACACGTCGCCCTTGAAGATCAGGTCGGAGATCAGCGGGGAGTTCAGCATGACCTCCACCGCCGGCACGCGGCCCTTGCCATCGCGGCGCGGGATGAGCCGTTGCGCCACGAAGGCACGGATGTTGAGCGAGAGGTCCATCAACAGTTGTGCGCGCCGCTCTTCCGGGAAGAAGTTGATGATCCGGTCGAGACCCTGGTTGGTGCTGTTGGCGTGCAGCGTGGTCAGGCACAGGTGGCCGGTTTCCGCAAAGGCGACCGCATAGTCCATCGTATTGCGTTCGCGCACTTCGCCGATCAGGATGACGTCGGGTGCCTGCCGCAGCGAATTCTTGAGCGCGGTTTCCCACGCGTCGGTATCCACTCCCACCTCGCGCTGGGTCATGATGCAATTGCGATGCTCGTGGACGAATTCGATCGGGTCTTCGATCGTGATGATGTGCCCGTAACTGTTCTCGTTGCGGTATCCGAGCAGCGACGCCATCGACGTCGACTTGCCGGCGCCGGTGGCGCCGATGAACATCATGATGCCGCGCTTGGACATGATGATGTCCTTGAGCACCGGCGGCAGGCCCAGGTCCTCGAACTTGGGAATTTCCATCGTGATAGTGCGCAGCACCATGCCCACCCGAGCCTGTTGCACGAAGGCGTTGACGCGGAAGCGGCCAATGCCCGGCGGGCTGATGGCGAAGTTGCACTCCTTCGTGCCCTCGAATTCCGCCGCCTGCTTGTCGTTCATCACACTGCGCACCAGCTCGATCGTGTGCTGCGCGGAAAGCTGGGTCTTCGACACCGGCGTGATCTTGCCGTCGACCTTGATCGCCGGCGGAAAATTGGCTGTGATGAAAAGGTCCGACCCCTTCTGCTTGACAAGCAGGTCGAGCAGTTCGTGGATGAATTTGGTGGCGCGTTCTCGTTCCATGATGTCCTTGCCTCAGTCGGTCAGTCGCGAAGGGCCGCCCCGAGCGACTGACTGCTCCCCCTCGGGGGGCAGCGAGCGACGCTCTTGTTGTTGTCGCGAGCGTGGGGGCACTTTATCCGCCCATGAAGAGTTCTTTGTTCACGGCCCGGTTGCGCGCCTCGGCGACGTTCACCTGGTTGCGCTTCACGAGATCCACCAGGCACTGGTCGAGCGTTTGCATGCCGATTGACTGCGACGTCTGTATCGCCGAGTACATCTGCGCGATCTTGTTCTCGCGGATCAGGTTGCGGATGGCGGCGGTGCCGATCATGATTTCATGCGCGGCAACCCGGCCCTGGCCGTCCTTGGTCTTGAGCAGTGTCTGCGCAACCACGGAGACGAGCGATTCGGACAGCATCGCGCGGACCATTTCCTTTTCGGCGGCAGGGAACACGTCGATGATCCGGTCGATGGTCTTGGCCGCCGAACTGGTGTGCAGCGTGCCGAACACGAGGTGGCCGGTCTCGGCGGCGGTGAGCGCCAGCCGTATCGTCTCCAGGTCACGCATTTCGCCGACGAGGATGTAGTCGGGGTCTTCGCGCAGCGCGCTGCGCAGTGCGTTGGCGAACGACAGCGTGTGCGGCCCGACTTCGCGCTGGTTGATCAGGCATTTCTTCGATTCGTGCAGGAATTCGATCGGATCCTCGATCGTCAGCACGTGGCCGTATTCGTTCTCGTTTACGTGATTGACCATCGCCGCCAGCGTGGTCGACTTGCCCGACCCTGTCGGTCCGGTGCACAGGATGAGGCCACGCGGACGGTCAGTCAGCTCGGCAAAGACCCTCGGCGCGTTGAGCTCCTCGAGCGACAGCACCTTCGCCGGAATGGTCCGGAAGGCCGCCGCGGCGCCGCGTTGCTGGACGAACGCGTTGACGCGGAACCGCGCCAGATTGGGGACGGCGAACGAAAAGTCGCATTCGAGGTGTTCCTCGTACATCTTGCGCTGCGCGTCGCTCATGATGTCGTACACCATGGCGTGCACGTCTTCGTGCTCCATCGGCGGCAGGTTGATGCGCCGGATGTCGCCGTGGACACGGATCATGGGCGGCAGGCCCGCCGATAGATGGAGGTCCGACGCCTTGTTCTTGACGGCGAATGCCAGAAGCTCGGTAATGTCCATCTATAATCCCTTTTTCCCACGACATTGACCTGTTTTGGCATGCAAACCGCGTGCCACGGCCCTTCGACGATGGGTCCAAACGATTATGAGCCACTATGAGAAGGCGTGGCAAGCCGTTGCCGAGCGCATCGAGAGGGCTGTTCAGGCCGCTGGCCGCACTGCTGGATCGGTGCGTTTGCTGGCCGTTTCGAAGACGTTTCCAGTCGATGCGGTGCGTGCCGTGCATGCAGTGGGTCAACGATCCTTCGGCGAGAACCACGTTCAGGAAGGCGCGGCCAAGCGGCGGGCGGCGACCGACCTGGCTGACGTCGTGTGGCACCTGATTGGGCCGCTCCAGGGCAACAAGACGCGCCTGGCGGCCGAAACCTTCGATTGGGTGGAAAGCGTGGATCGCCTGAAGATCGCGCAGCGGCTGTCGGCGCAGCGCCCGGCGGACCGCGCGCCGCTCGACGTGTGCGTGCAGGTAAACGTCAGCGGAGAGGCGTCGAAAAGTGGTGTCGCCCCGGCGGAGGTCCTGGCGCTTGCGCTGGCCATCGCCGACCTGCCGCGAATCCGCCTCCGCGGAATCATGGGCATTCCGGCGCCCACGGAAGATCCGGCACAACAGCGGAAGCAATTTCGCCGCCTGCGGGAATGCCTCGAAAGTTGCGTCGCGGCGGGATTGCCGCTGGACACGCTTTCGATGGGCATGTCGGCGGATCTCGAAGCCGCGATCGCCGAAGGATCGACGCAGGTGCGCGTGGGCACGGCCATTTTTGGATCGAGGTGAGCAGGTGAAAGCGAGAATGCGGCAATGAACATCACTTTCATGGGCGGCGGCAACATGGCCACCGCGATCATCGGCGGATTGATTCGCGGCGGATCTGATGCGCGCGAATTTCGCGTCGTCGAATCGCTTGCATCGCAACAGGACAAGCTGGTGGGGTCGTTCCCGGGGATTGGCATCTTCGGAGAGGCATCGGCGGGTGCCATCGACGGCGCCGACATCCTCGTGCTGGCGGTCAAGCCGCAGCAGATGCGCGAGGCCGCGCAATCCATCGCCGCGCACGTCCCTGGCGTGCCGGTGGTGATGTCCATCGCGGCCGGCGTGCGTCTGGCCGACATGTCGCGCTGGATGAGCGGCTATTCGCGGCTCGTGCGCGCGATGCCCAACACGCCGGCATTGATCCGTGAAGGCATCAGTGGCGCGTTCGCGCTGCCGGATGCGGGCGCGCGCGGGCGCAAGCTTGCCCAGCGCGTCCTCGAAGGCGTAGGCGCGGTGCTATGGGTCGTCCGTGAAGAGCTGCTCGACGCTGTTACCGGCGTGTCAGGCAGCGGGCCGGCCTATGTGTTCTACTTCCTGGAAGGCCTGGAACAGGCCGCGCAGGAACTGGGTTTCACCAAGGAGGAGGCGCGCACGCTGGCGTACGCGACATTTGCCGGGACGATGAAGCTCGCTTCCGGCTCGGAGCTGGAGCCGGGAATCCTGCGCGCGCAGGTCACATCCAAGGGTGGCACTACCGAACGCGCCATCGGCATGCTGGAAACGGAATTGGTGAAGACCCATTTCGTCGCGGCGGTGAAGGCGGCCGCGGTGCGCGCCAAGGAGCTGGGCGATGCGTTCGGTTCCGAGAGCTAGCGTTTCACGGCGGCAATCATGACCGAACAAGTGATCCGGTACCTGCTCGATGTCGTGTTCGGGCTGTTCACCTACGCGTTGCTGCTGCGCTTCGCCATGCAACTGCTGCGCGCGCCGTTCCGCAATCCGCTCGGGCAGGCCGTCATCGCGCTGACCGACTGGATCGTCAAGCCGCTGCGCCGCGTCGTGCCCGGATGGAAGGGTATTGACTGGGCGTCGCTGCTGGCGCTGTTCGTTTTCCAGTTCCTTTGGCTGCTGTCGTACAACATCGTGTTCGGGGGTGGATTCAGCCTGACCGGAGCCGGCATTCCGTTCCTGCTTGCCGCAACGCTGATCGCCTTGTTGAAGGCCGCGATATGGCTGTTCATCATCGTCGTGTTTGCGCAGGCGATCCTGTCGTGGGTCGCGCCGGACGGACCGCTGTCGGGAACGCTCAATGCGCTAACCTTTCCGTTCCTGCGCCCGGTGCGGAAGATCCTGCCGCCGTTCGGAGGCACGCTCGACCTCTCGCCGCTGGTCGTCATCGTCATCGCCCAAATTGCGCTGATGACGGTCGTGCCCTGGCTCGAAACGGCGCTGACGCGGCTCTTCCTCTGACGTGAGCGTCGCGTGGCGGCGCGAGGAATTGGTGGAAGGCGAGATAGCCGTCGTGCTGACGCTGCATGTGCAGCCTGGCGCCAGGCATACCGAAGTGGCAGGAACGCACGGTGCAGGGACGCAAATGAGGCTGAAGATCCGCCTCGCGGCGCCTCCCGTCGACGGCAAGGCGAACGCAGCATTGCTCGCGTTTCTGGCACAGGCATTCGGCGTGTCGCGACACAACGTGACGCTGATGCGCGGCGACGCGTCGCGGCAGAAGGTCGTGCGCATCGTTCGTCCGCGGATGCGGCCGGACGTGGAATGGGAGTGACGTCGCCGATCAGTGCGCTTCGGCAAGCGCGTTGGCGATGCGCACGAATTCACCGACCGGTAGCGTTTCGCCGCGACAGCCGGGGTCGAGCCCCATGCGCCTCAGCGCCGCTTCGTCGCACAACGCCGAGAGTGCATTGCGCAGTGTCTTGCGGCGTTGCCCGAACGCAGCGGCGACGACGCGCGCGAACAGCGGCGGGTCAGTGATGAGCGGCTTGGCGGCGCCGAGCGGAACCAGGCGGGCAATGGCCGACTCGACCTTGGGCGCGGGGCGAAACGCGCCGGGCGGCACGACGAACAGGCGCCGGATCGCGAATTTCACCTGCAGCATGACCGTGAGCCTGCCGTAGTCGGCGGTACCTGGCTCGGCGGTCATGCGCGCTACGACTTCCCGCTGCAGCATGACATGCAGGTCGCGCACGCGTTCGTCATATGCCGCGAGGTGGAAGAGCAGCGGGGAGCTGATGTTGTACGGCAGATTGCCGACGATGCGCAGGTCCGCCGGCAGCGAGGCGAAATCGAATTCGAGCGCGTCGGCTACATGCAACGTGAGCTGCTCAGGCGCGAATTGCTCGCGCAGGCGCGCCGCGAGATCGCGATCGATTTCGATGGCCGTGACATGCCCCGCGCGCTCAATCAGCCCGCCGGTGATCGCGGCCAGGCCCGGACCGATCTCGACGACATTCTCCCCCGGCTGCGGATCCACTGCGTCGACGATGCGCGCGGTGTAGTGTGGATCGGCCAGGAAGTTCTGGCCGAATCTCTTTCGAGCGACGTGGCCGTGCATGGAATGTCGCTAGGCGCCCGCGGCGCGCGTGGCCAGCTCGATGGCAAGGTCCACAGCCGCGATCAGGCTGCCCGGATCGGCCGTCCTGGCGAGCGCGGGATCGCCCGCGAGGTCGAGCGCAGTACCGTGGTCCACGGAAGTGCGTGGAAACGGCAGGCCGAGCGTGACGTTGATTCCCTGCCCGAAGCTCGCCGCTTTCAACACCGGCAGGCCCTGGTCGTGATACATCGCGACGACGGCGTCGTAATGACGGAGGTGGTCGGGGACGAACAACGTGTCGGCGGAAAGCGGACCGGCGATGCCGCCGAATCCGTTGGCATGCGCATCGGCGATGGCCGGGGCGATTACGTCGATTTCCTCGCGGCCCAGGTGTCCCCCTTCGCCGGCGTGAGGATTGAGGCCGCACACTGCGATGCGCGGCACCGCGATCCCGAACTTCGACTGCAGCTCGCGGCCGACGATGAGCAGCGTCTCGGCCACCGCCGCGCGCGTGAGCGCGGCGGGCACGTCCTTCAACGCGACGTGGGTCGTGGCCAACGCAACCCGCAGTGGCGCCGCCTTCGCTCCGCCGACGAGCAGCATCACGACGCGGGGCGTGTGCGTGCGCGCTGCGAAGAACTCGGTGTGACCTAAAAACGCGATGCCCGCGTCCATGATGATGCTCTTCTGCACCGGCGCCGTGACGAGCGCCGCGAACGCGCCGGTCGCGCAGGCGTCGCACGCGTGCTCCAGCAGCGTGACCACGCTGCGTGCGTTGGTCGGATCGGGATGACCGGGGGTGACCGGCGCGGCGAGTGGTTGGTGCCAGATCTCCACCACGCCCCCAGCGGGCGCGTAAGCAAGTGGATCGAAATCCGCATATCGCGGCCGGGCGCCGATGCGCGCCGCCCGCGATTCCAGCAGCGCGCGGTCGCCCAGAACGACGAGCCGCGCGGGAAATGGCGCTTCTGCGTGACGTTGGGAAAGCAGTGCGACCAGTTCGGGACCGATTCCCGCGGGCTCTCCGGAGGTTATCGCCAGCGCCGGACGGCTCATTGACGTCATCGCGTCACAACGGCTGCACTTCCTGCCCCGCGTCGCCGAAGAATTCGACCTTGACGCCGGCGTCCGCATGCACGACGCCATCGGCGATCTTCAGCTGCACGAAGTCGGTCATGGCATGCTCGGGCTTGCCGAAGACCCACAACATCTCCAGTGGCTTGGCGGTGTCGATTTCTCCCGTATGCTGGACGGCGCGGCCGAGCGGAAGCGCGCGGCCCTCGCGTCCGAAGACGGGGAACTGGTCGAGCTTGGCGCGATACCGGATCACCTGCCTCCCGGCAAAGCGCTGGCGAGTGTTGAGGTCGTACCAGTTTCCCGGTGGCAGCGCGATTTCGACGTCGCCGCCATCGCGCAGGATCGGCGCGACGAGCAGCGCGTCGCCGCACATGAACTGCGTCTCGAAGTCCCGCACCAGCGCGTTGCCCGGGAACGCGAGCGGCATCGCGCGCATGACCGGCAGACCATTGCGCGTGGCCTGCGCCATCACGGTTTCGAGATAAGGGATGAGGCGGTATCTGAACGAAAGCCATTTGCGGCAGATCGCTTCCGTTTCGGGACCGTAGATCCACGGTTCACGCTCGCCCAAGCCGTGCATCCGGATGTGGGAACAGAAGACGGTGGCCTGCAGCCAGCGCACGTAGAGCTCCGCGGACGGCTGCGCCGAGCCGTAGAAGCCGCCGATGTCCGAGCTGTGATACGGATTGCCGCTCATGCCCCACGACAGGCCGCCGCGCAAGCTTGCGGCGAGTCCTTCCCAGTCGCTTTGCGGCAGTCCGCCCCAACCCATCGGAAAGCGCTGGCTGCCGGCCCAGCCGGAACGTCCCCAGACCATCGGCAGCGAGCCCTCGGGCAGGAATTTCCGCGTCGCTTCGAACACGCACTTGTTGTAGAGCAGCGGGTAGACGTTGTGCAGGCGCCGGCCCCGGTCACCATTGGCCGCGACGGCATCGTCGGGAACCTGTTCCCCGTAATCGCACAGCATGACGTCCACGCCGTCCTGGAACAGTTGCCGATGCGCATCGCGCCACCACGCGTAGGCCTCCGGGTGCGTGAAATCGACGATTCCGCTTTCGGGAAGCGGCGTTGGCGCGTTGCCGCTCGTGCTCAGTTGCGATGACGTGTCCCAGAAGAACACGTACGGGTCGCCGTCGGACGATTTCAACAGGTAGCCGCGCTGGGCGAGTTGCTGGAACAGCTTGTCGTGGATCGAAACGTACGGGTATTCCCACACGCAGACCTTGAGGTTGTGCGCGTGGATCTGGCCGAGCAAATGCGCGGGGTCGGTGAAGCGCTCCGGATCCCACTGGAAGTTGAATCGTGTCTGCACGTCCCACGCCGCACGACCGTCCAGGGTCAGCACGTCGCACGGGATGCGCCGCTGCCGCAACTTGGCCGCGACGGCAATGGCGTCGCCCGGCGTCTTGTAGAAATGACGTGAGACCCATAGCCCTAAGCTCCAGCGCGGAACCGCCGGCGACCTGCCCGTGACATTGGTGTACGCGTCGAGGACTCCCGCTGGCGTGTCCGCGGCAAACAGGAACAGGTCGAGCGCTTCATCGTCGACGACCACGGCATAGCTGCGGTGGGACCAATCCGGGTGTCCCACGCCGTGCGTCACCATGCCCGGCGTATGCACCCAGGTTCCCCACGCGCCGCTGCCGGTGCCGGGCCCCCACGCGAACGGCGAATTCTTGTGCGAGAGCCCCGTATTCACGCCCAGCGCATCCTCCACTTGGGAATGGATGAGCTGGCCGCGCTTGTTCAGCGTGCCGAATTTTTCGCCGAGTCCATAGACGGGCTCGCCCGACGCAAGCGCCACCGCCGCGGTCCAGAGCCCGCCGCGCTTCACGCGTCCAAACGACGGCAGGCGCGTCCAGCCTCGAAAATGCTCATCGGTAATCGACGTGAGCAATGCCGCACCCTTCCACAGAAGGCGGAATCGCAGCGGTGCGCCGACGATCTCGAGCACGGCGTCGTCGGCGGCAATCGTCCATATGCCCGGCACAGGTTGCGCGACCGTGCAAGGCTTGGCGCGGCCGACGACCAGTCCATAGTCCGGACGCGCATTGGGGCCGAGCCGCAGCCTGAACGTGCCGTTGCCGTAGGCCGTGATTTCGAGGAGGTCCCCGGTGGACGTCGCGAAGGAAACGCCGGTCGACGTCGAGCCCAGGCTTTTCAGCGCTTCCAGGCGCAGGTAGGCAGTCGGGTCGAGAAGCATCGTTGTGATCGTGCGCGCAGCGTTAGCCGGCGAATTGGGGTTCGGGCAATCCCGGGGTATCGACGGCGAGCGCGAAGATGCCTCCGGATTGCGGCAGGCGGGCGAGCTCGTCCGCTTCGCGCATCTGGCGCGCGCTGGTGACATAAAGCGTGCGCAGATCTGCGCCGCCGAATGCGCACATCGTCGGGCACATTGCCGGCGTCGCGAATTCGCCCAGGATGCGGCCCTGCGGCGACAGCTTCACCACTTTGCCGCCGCGATAGAACGCGCTCCAGTAGTTGCCGTCGCTGTCCACGGCCGCGCCGTCCGGCCGGTCGGTCTCGCCGGTCCACTGCGCGAACACGCGGGGATGCGACGTCGTACCGGTGGCGGCGTCGTAGTCGTAGGCGCGGACGACGTGCGCCGGCGTGTCGGAGTGGTACATGGTGCGGCCGCCGGGACTCCATGCGAGACCATTGCTGATCATGATGTCGCGCAACACTTCGGTCGCGGCATAGTCGGGATCGACGCGAATCAGCGTCGCGGAATTCGCATCGCGGTTCTCGTTCATCGACCCCACGAAAAAGCGCCCGGCCGCATCGCAGCGGCCGTCGTTGAAGCGGTGATGCGCCGGATCGTAGGGAGCGTCGGCTACTTTGCGGCCAAGCGTGCCGTCCGCGTCGGCGAGCCACACTCCGCCGCGCAGCGCGACCACGAAGCCGCCCGACCTACGCAGCGCGAAGCAGCCAATCGCTTCGGGCATCGGCATCGCCACGTTGCGACCACTCGCCGGATCGAAGCGGTTGAGCGAAGGCGCGTTGATGTCGACCCAGTACAGCGCCTGTTCCTTCACCGACCACACCGGACACTCGCCGAGGCTGGCCCTGACGTCGAGGACGCAAGTGAATGGCGATGCCGGCATGTTCAATCCGCACCGCGTCCAGCCGCCGGAGGCGCGGCGCGCGCCTTGCCTAGTACTTCCTGCGCGCGCCCGACCATGAACGCCATGTCGGAGCCGATCGCCACCCAGTCGTAGCCATAGCCGATGAATTGCGCAGTCATCTCGGGATTCATGCCGAGAATGCCGCAGGGCTTGCGCAGTTGCCGCAACTGTTTCGCGGCCGCCTTGAGCTTTTCCTGCACGGCGGGGTTGCCGACGTCGCCCAGCAGGCCCATCGACGCCGCGAGGTCGGAAGGGCCGATGAAGATCGAATCCACGCCGGGCACCGCGGCGATGGCCGCGAGATTGTCGAATCCCTTCACCGTTTCGATCTGCACCATCACGCACAGTTCGCTGGCGGCGTTCTTGAGGTAATCGGGGACCGTGCCAAAGCGGCTGCCGCGATGGTTGCCGGCGACACCGCGAATGCCGTCGGGCGGATAGCGCGTTGCCGCGACGGCGCGTTGGGCCTCCTCCGCGGTCTGGACAAACGGCAGCAACACCGTTTGCGCACCGCCATCGAGCACGCGCTTCAGCCACACCGGATCGTTCCAGACCAGGCGCACCATGGCTTGCGCCGGCGTGCCGGCAATCGTGCGCAGGATCTCGATCATCTCCGGCGTGTCGACCGGCGTGTGCTCCATATCCACGACGAGGAAGTCGAAGCCGGCGCACCCGAGTGCCTCCGCAGTCGATGGAGCGCCACTTACCAGCCACGCGCCGAGCTGCATCCGGCCTTCGGTGATCGCGCGCTTGAATTTGTTCACGGGCATGTCCATGGGCTGCCTGCCTTTACATTGCAACGGTGAGCGGATTCTGCCAGACGGGACGAGGATAGTGGCATGGAGTCGAAGTGGTTTACCATGGCGCGTCGCCATTTTCCCACTCGGCTATCCCATCCCGCGCCACGACAAGGTGCCGGGTCGTTCATGCGTCGACTCCTCGCTTCCCCTGATTTCCGCGCCGGCTTCGTCGAAATGCTGCCGGCGTGCTTGGGCCTCATTCCGTTCGGGCTGGTCTGTGGCGTCGGCGCAGCGGCCGCGGGCGCGTCGTGGCTTGCCGCGCTCGGCATGAGCGCAGTCATCTTCTCAGGAGCGGCGCAGATACTTGCCGGGCAGCTGCTCGCCGGCGGGGCGCCGTTTGCGATCATCGTGCTCACGTGTTCCGTGCTTGGCCTGCGCTTTCTCATGTACAGCGCGGCAATGGCACCCTATCTGAAGGCATTGCCGGCGCGGTGGCAACACGCGCTGGCGTTCCTTCTGACCGATCAGGCGTTTGCCGCGGCGATCCGGCGTTTCGACGCCAAGGATGATCCCCACGGCGGTGCGCGGCATTTCCTGGGCAGCGGCGTCGCTTTGTATCTGTGCTGGCAGATCACCAGCATGATCGGGTTTTTCGCCGGCAACCTGATCCCGGCGTCGTGGTCGCTGGAGTTTGCGGTACCGCTGTGCTTCATCGCGCTGGTCGCGCCATTGCTGCGCGACGCCCCGACCATCCTCGCCGCCATCGTCGCCGGGTATGCGGTCGTGGCGCTCGGCGGCTTGCCGATGAAGCTCAACCTTATTGCCGCCGGCGTGATCGGAATCGCTGCCGGGACGATTGCGGACCTCGCGAGGGAGCGATGGACGCGACGCTGAAGCTTTGGATGGTTATTTTCGCGGTTGGACTGATCAACTACCTGTCGCGGCTGTCCTTCATCGCGGTGTTCGCCCGGCGCAGCATGCCGCCATTGTTGGCGCGCGCGCTCAAGTACGTGCCGGCGGCGATGCTCACCGCACTCGTCCTGCCTATGATCATGGGGGATGCGGCGGCCGGCGGCGCGGTGCCCTTCAACCCGAAGGCAGGCGCGGCGGTGCTCGCCGGCGTCGTGGCCTTCTATACGCGCAGCACGCTCTGGACACTGGGTACCGGCATGGCGGCGCTTTGGCTGTTGCAGGCGCTGCGCTAACATCACGCTCATGAGTCGCCGAGGCGGCCGGCCGACCCGCGGGAGAGCGCATGCGTTTCGAAGGCACCGACAGCTACATCGCCACCCCTGATCTTATGCTCGCGGTCAATGCGGCGCTGGCGCTGGAACGGCCGCTGCTGATCAAGGGCGAACCCGGCACCGGCAAGACGCTGCTCGCCTACGAGGTGGCACGCGCTCTCGGCCGGCCCCTCTTTCAGTGGCACATCAAGTCCACCACCAAGGCGCAGCAGGGCTTGTATGAATACGACGCCGTTTCACGGCTGCGCGATTCGCAGCTCGGCGACGCGAAAGTCGCCGACATCGCCAACTACATCAAGCCGGGCGTGTTGTGGCAGGCGTTCGAAAGCGAAACTCCGGCAATCGTGCTGATCGACGAAATCGACAAGGCCGACATCGAATTCCCGAACGACCTGCTGCACGAGCTCGACCGGATGGAGTTTCACGTGTACGAGACGCACCGGACGATCCGGGCGCGACATCGTCCACTGGTCGTAATCACGTCCAACAACGAGAAGGAGCTCCCCGACGCTTTCCTGCGCCGCTGCTTCTTTCATTACATCCGATTCCCGGACCGCGACACGATG